>Ga0209578_10001569_pt1 | contig 20892 bp, 3 predicted proteins | sample tdAd472_FD_187127 | JGI IMG/M metagenome (GOLD analysis project Ga0209578, IMG submission 187127) | Marine sediment microbial communities from the Atlantic coast under amendment with organic carbon and nitrate - tdAd47.2 (SPAdes)... | ecosystem: Environmental > Aquatic > Marine > Coastal >...
TCACCGTACCCGTACCGGTGAGCGATTCGGTTGAATCAAACTCAAGACCCGTGGGCAGATCCACGTTTGCAGTGGCGGTAAAGCCATCCTCATCCACAACCGCGTTGGTCGCCGTCTGAGTAGGTTCGTCATCATCCAATAGCGTAATGAAAACGGTTGCCGTGGAGCGGTCCCCGTCTCCATCCACAATGTAGTATTCAAATGTAACAGTGCCGTCTTCGCCGGGCGCCGGTTCATAAGTGAATGACCCGTCGGCATTGAGCGTGAGCGTGCCGGCACCAGTCAGTGAGTTTGTCACCTCGGTCACAAGCGGTACTTCCTGCCCATCCGCGCCCCAAGTATCCTCCCCGGTACCATTGTCGTCGAGCACATTGCCCGTCACATCGGTGTCCGGCACGGTTTGGGCGAAGAAGTCATCCATTGCCTCGGGCACGTCATCATTGATCGTGACATTGATCGACGCGATGGTCGTTCCGCCTTGGCTATTCGTAACCTCGACCTGAATGTTAAGTAGAACCTGGTCGTCTTCGCTTGTCGGGTCGGGGTGGTCGATCACTCCAGAAAGAATGGCCTCGTAATCATACGTAACCGTTCCATCGCCATTATCCGTTATATTGATAATGGTGATCCGAATGATCTCGTCGCCGTTCGCGAACCCCACAAGGTCCCCGCCCGGTTCTACAATAAAGAGGACCGGCTGGTCATCGGAAGTAAGCTGCCCATCAAGCCCGTCGGTGAGAAAGCGGATGGAGCCCGCAAGATCAGACGGGACAAAGTTCTGAAAATCGACCTCTACAATACCGGTATCATTTGACGTACCGCTAGGAACGAGATCGTCCTCGTCCTCAAAAGCGTCTGTGATTTCAATCTCTGGGGGTCGGTCCGGTTGAGAGCGCGGTACAAGAAAAATTTCTTCGCGATCCGGAAATCCAAATGCAAGTTCCGTAGGCGGAAGCAGAGGCTTAATTGGAATACCGGGGGGCATCTCTCCGGGGTCTACGTAGAAATTACCACCCGAACTTTGACCCGATCGGTCAATTATTGGATTTGGCACTTCAAACTGAATATCAAAAAGAATGTCGTCGATCTGAAACTGATCGAATTGTTCGACGGCATTTTGAATGCGAAGAATCTCACCCGACGGCAATGCGACTAATAGATCTGGCCCATCAGTCGAGATGTCAGCGGGCGTGACACCCGCTGGCGGGATGTAGACATTATCGTCGACCACTAACTGCGGAGTTGCATAGGTTGCATCAGCTGGCGGTGTGGAGACCGCGCCGTTATCTTGCTTTCCATAACCGTCTTCAGGTTCGTTGAGGGATTCACCCTCTCGTATTGCCACTTCCCACCCCCCTAAGGCCCACCCGGCAAAAAGGTTGTTCCCGCAACCCAAATACCGCTTTTCTTGGCGTACCTAAAACGCCTGGCCGACAACATCTGTCAGCCAGTTTCACCGGTGCCAGAGTACCTGTTGGTTAACGAACTGTTAACAACTTAAACCTGCAATCAGGGAGCTATCTTCGTTTGTTTTGAACCTGTGGCTCTTACAACCCACCATTAGGGTTACCCGGCGATTTTGGGTAACTCATTGAAATAACGCATTTACTCCATCCGAATATAGATATTAGTCTCCCGGCTGACCGAAACCGGGTAGTTGGCGGGACTCTTCTAATCCTGGCCGAGAATGTCCTACTAAGGGATTCAATCGAGGGTAGCGCGCGATCAGGCCTGGCCAGTCCCGACACATTTGCTTTGATGGTGATGAACCCTCGAATTCGAAAATGACCGAGGCCGGGCTACAGAATCCGGATTTGATGAGTAGTCGGTCAAACTGAAAATTAGGCTGGCGGTGGGCGCAGTCGAGATGTCCGCCTGGATAGAGCTTTTGGTAGGGACAGGGAATTCGGTATGCGGTATCAGGGAATTCAGCGTCGCCAATGAGGGATGCTTGCTACTCTATTTGAGTGGATTGAGTTTTTGGTTTGGACAGGCTTGGTTTCCTGACAACTTTGGTACTGGAATCGAATTCTGATCACCGGCGATTTTCATCTTGAACAGAGGTCTTCGCCTTCACGCCCTTGCAGAAATGGTACGAGCGCCGCATCCAGAGCTGTAATCCGGCTGTTGGAACGAAGCCACATCTCCTCGCCGTCAGCACTTACAAAGTGAATATCCGGACTAACCAGTACTTCGGCGCAAGCAAGTTCGACCGGTTGAGCATCGCCAATGGATTCCGAGCTGCTTGCCCTCTGTAAACGCGCGACGCTCTCAGGTGCTTCGGCTGTCAAGTGTATTGCCCAAATGCGTGCAACGGCATCCATTGAGCCGGTCGCAAACTGTTCGGAGTTTCGATCAAATGCCAAGGCCCATACCACATTGTCCTGACGAATGACTTGGCGCAGTTCTCCCGTGGAGGCGTTCCAAATACGGATCGTTGAGTCACTCGATCCCGTAGCAATCAATCGCCCATCAGCACTTAAGGCAACGGCTCCAACGTATCCCGAATGGCCTTCGAGACTGTCCAGTGGCCAGCCGTTGTCAGCATCCCAGATCCTCAAAGTGCGGTCCGCGGAACCGGAGATCACTCTTTCGCCATCAGCATCAAAAGCAACTTTCAGAACCGCATCTTCATGGCCACTCATCGTCGCAATTAGTGTGGAAGTGTCCAGGCTCCAAACATACAGATTGGAATCAGCGGAAGCGGCAATCACGCGTTCGCCGGAAGGATGAAACGCGACGTCGTACACACCGCTGCCTTCCTGTAACAAGCGCGAAGAGAGTTCGCCGGTCTCCACATTCCAGATTGTCACCGATCCATCCATTGAGCCGGATGCCAGTAATTCGTCGGCGGAGCCAAAGTCCAAGCCGTATACCGCCTCATGATGCCCCGGTAATCGGGACAGCTCCTCTCCGGTCTCAATCGACCAGAGCACGATCGCGCCTGAATCGAGACCTACAGCAAGCACCGACAAGTCTTGGCTCAGTTCAATAGAGCGCACGGGTACGTCGTGCATGAAGGTTCTCACAACGTTGCCTGACTCTGTGTCCCAGAATCGAACCGTACCATCCAACGCGCCGGTGGCGAGGACGTCATTTTCAGTATCAAATGCAAGATCGGTTATTGGTTGCGTGTGCCCGGAAAAGATCCGTGGGCCGATCGCTATGGCCCGCTCAATCAGGCGCGTCGCGCCTTCCGCCGAATTACTGGACCTGCCATATTCGGCAGCAACGACCGCAAGCCTGACCGCACTATTGTAAGACCCAACCTCGACTTGCAAGTTCGCGATCTCGAGAACTCGCTGCGCCCTCGACGCGTTAATGTTCCAATAGGCATAGGCGACCAAAGCGGCCAACCCAATCAAAATTAAAATACCTATCCGTCGCCTGTTTGACATCAGCGCACCACCTACACTTCAAAGACTTCAACGCGACAACAACGCGCGACGAAAACTATTTATGACGCCGCATTGTTGGGGGGTGCAGCTGCGAATACTCCGAGCGCAATGGCCGGACTACATACACATTATCTTGCCTCCTGAATCCGTTCCATTCGCGAACACGCCAAGGCCACAAGAATCGCAGTAGTGTGTAAACGGGCGAAAGGTCTCGTAGCTGACGCCAGTGGAGTGACCTTCTTCGTCCCGCGAAACGACGCGGCAGGTCTCAGTACGGGCTTCAATCTCGGCCTGTCGCCGTGCGGCTTCAGCCTCTTCTTCCGCGCGCCTTCTTTCCTCTGCTTGCCGCTGTTCTTCTTCATAGGCTGCAGCTTGCGCGAGCTCTTCATCGGATGGTCCCGAGCGCCTGGATGTCAGCGTCAGACCGCCGCCGCTCGAGCTGCTCGATGACGAGTCACAGGAAGTCTCATAGCTGTTGCAATCAGGATTCCAGGTGGCCGTGTTTCCCATCGTAGAACTTGTCGAGCCGTAGGAACCGTAATCGTCGTCATCGTAATCGTCGTCGTCGTAATCGTCGTAATCGTCATCGTAGCTGCTTGAGCTGCTGGATGAACCCGAAGAATTAGAGTAGCTGCTGCTTCCGCTCGAAGAACCGCTCGAACCGGAAGAATAGCTTCCACCGCTGGAGTAACTGCTTGATCCGTACGAGGATGAACCACTGCTGGATGAGGAATCCGTGTTTGTGTACTGTTGCAAATATACTTCACGCGCTATGCGCTCTTCTTCAATCTGCGCAGCTTGCACGGACTGAACGGTATATGCCGTCGCTATAAGGCCCATCGTTCCAACTTCGACGAGCGTCTCAACCCAACTTTCAATTTCTCTTGATGTGCAGCCTGTCAATAGAACACCTAGCGTGGTGGCAACAATTGTCGCTCGAAACCATCTCGACATTTGACTCTCCAATTCCGTAATTCGCAAACAGCTAAAACGTGATACAATCGGCCGGCGCAAACCTCTTGAAGTCTAAAAGATTCGCAAACCGGTCGGGGGAATACGCAATGTCACAAGTGAATGAGTTTAAAGGAATAAACTCGCTTAGGAACAGGAGTGTGCGCCTGATCGGTCTTTGAAGATATCAGTAGGTAATTGAAATTATTGGGTGAATTCGCTGAAGAGCATGGTTCGGCTGAATATGTGACTGCCACGCAACACAAGATGCGCCGAAGTCGCACGTGAATCAACAGTCATTGTCGTGGTTTGGGACTCAGCTTTTTGCGATAGTCTTGCGGACAACTGGTCAAGGGCTCTAAAACACGACAATGCGGAAAAACATTCAATTTCTTGCCGCTGTTGCCGCACTCATGTTCGTCGCAATTCTTCCGACGGCAACAAGAGCCGCAGGTTCGGTGTCCGCCGAAGAACTCGACATCACATACGTAGCCAGACTGGGCTTTGTCCCAATCGGACGTGGCGAATTCAGTGCCAACTATTCAAGAGAAAGCTATACGGCACAGATGCACCTGAGGTCCGCCGGAATTCTGAGATGGCTAGTCCGTAGCACGTTCGATACGTATACTGAAGGCATGTTGGTCGATCAGTTGCCGCAACCTGACTATTACATCTCGGATTTCGAAGGGCGCGGCAACCTCTATCAGCTGGTCCATATCGTATATGATGGCGCAATGCCAACACTCCAAAGGGCCGATCCGACATATGACACCCATCTTAGTGGGTACCCTGTATCTGTTGAGCAGAGGCGCGGGTCTTACGATCCGCTGACGGCTTTCATCTCTGTGTTGTGGGGCATACAGTTTTCGGAAGAAGAGCCTTGCGGGGATTCGGTGCCAGTCTTCGACGGTAGGCGGCGCTATGATCTTCGGTTCTCGTATGAGGGTCGCGGGGCGCTTCAGGTTTCGGAGGGAGACAAATGGAACGGCGAGGTGACCATTTGCAGCCTTCTTTATGACGAAGTTGCCGGGTTCAGGCCGACGCCTGAGGACGATGAGCTTCCCCGCCCCCCTTTGCTGATCTATATCGCCCGATTTGACGAATCCGAATTTCACATTCCCGTCCGCGTAAGGGCGACCACGCCCTTCGGCCCGCTGTTTCTGATCGCTCGAGACGTTTTGATGAATTCCGAGCCGATGCTGATAACTCCGGCAGAAGGCCTGGAGCGGTTGCCCGAGGAACAAGCCGACTATGATCCGTTAGGCAACTAGCGCGCTACTTGCCACGCACGTCTTTGATTGCGGGGCGGATCTTCTGGTTATGCTTTCAGAGAGACAAGTTCGATGGACTGCGTGGCGGTGGGCGCAGTCGACAGCGAACGGGTCTCCCTTCGTTTCCCTGTAAACACGGAAAATACAGGGAAACTTGCCTAATTGGACTGCTTTCTTCCTGCTTAGAGCCAGCGCAACCTGCCTCCTCACTGGGCATCACGACGATTTCCCTACTAGTGGGAACAGGGAACCTGCAATCCAATTTCAGGGAACATCAATCTCCACAATCGCAAATATCACACGGACAGAGATTTAGTTAAGAATGTAAAAGTGAGGCTTAGGGTCAACCATTAGATACGCGGAGCGTACAGAGCGAATTGGGCGGCCAGTGTCAAATGATGAAGTGATCGAAGTCGCTCAAGTGCAAACTATCGAAAGCCGGTAAAAGGACGTCGTCGATGTGCATATCCAACTCCAGAGCCCTTGCAAATGAATTCTCCCCGACTAACTGCTCGGCAGGCTGGCTCCTTACTGTTTCCGTTGTAATTGGAGCAACTTCTTTGAAGCTCGAAGCCGATTCAAATATATCGGACGACACTTCCTCCAATGACAGCGCATTCCAGATGAATCCGTCCGGCTGCGCCCCATTACGCGAGAAATCTCCTGCATCAAAATTGGCCGTGAGTTCTTGTCCCTCTTGTATAGCGCTTTGAGATGTCAAAAGATCAAAACCAGGTTTCTCTCGGCCCGACCAAATGAAGCTGTCCGAGCCCACGACGATGTCGTTGCCCGCTCCCATGTTGATGGCATCAATGCCAATGAGGTCGGTTGCGGAGAAGTCGTAATTGTCAGCCCCTGATGTGCCCTCGATGGTCACGCCAGTGACGGCAGCTGTCTTCTCGATCCCGCCCGTGTCCGTGCCATCATCAGGGTTGCTGATCCCCATGAAGGACTGCGAGATCTGGGCTGTGGGTGTAGGGCTGGGCGGCGAGGTGAAGTCGAAGTCATCAGAACTGAGATCAGCCGTTGTAAGGCCTACGAGAATGATCCGGCTGCCATCAGGCAGTGTGATGCGAACACCCGCGTTCGTATTGGTCCATTCCGCTTGAACATCGGCAAAGGAACTCCAACCCGTTATGCCCGCAAGATTGATGACGTCTCCGGACGCTGGGTCAAAGTCGTAAATCCGATCCCTGCCTCCTCCATCTGCAATGATAAAGGTGTCTGCACCGCTATTACCGGTCATAAAGTCGGTCCCGGCGCCGCCAGCGAGGATATCGTTCGCCGATCCCCCAATCAAAGTGTCAATGCCAGCAAGTCCATCAAGGTAATAAGGCGTCGTCTCCGCCGACACATCCAGCGTATCGTCGCCGCTCGTTCCCGTCAGAACCGTGAACTGCTGGGAAAAGAGCTCTGCGTAAGTGTAAGTGTCATCGGCGAACTCAAAGAGCTCTACACTACTGATGCTGTCTGTCCCATCGCGACCTCCAATAGTGTCTGCGATTGTAACGACGCCGGTTCCCAGGTCTGCCAGCACATAGTCAGCGAGGTTTCCAGAGAAGACGGCCGTATCCATGCCATCGTTGCCAGTGATTGTATCGTCATCCGCACCACCCATGAAGCGGTCGTCTGAAGCGCCACCAATCAGCGTGTCGAACCCAGCGTCTCCGAATATGCCGCCACCGATCTGTGCGCCGGAGACAGTTATGGTGTCATTTCCGTCATCACCTCTTACGCCCGAGACAGACCCGCCCAGCAGCTCGATGGTGTCGTCTCCGGTACCGGCATCTACACTGGTTACGCTACCACCAAGAATACGAATGGTGTCATTCGCTGCCGCACTGTTGACTACATTGATGTCTCCGCCGTGCACTTCAATTAGGTCAACATCAGAACCGCCGCCTAAGGTGCCGGTAATCGTGCCATTGTAGATGAAGACTTCGCCTCCTCCGGACGCACCGGTAAGGCCAGCGTCGGTCCACACATTGTTCATTGTTATGTTGGCATCTATGACAATCGTGTCGAAGCCTTCATCCCCCCTAACGCCCGCTCCGATATCACCACCATAAACGAAGATTGAGTCATCACCTTCCTCGGCAGAGACATTCCAGACATAGCCACCATTCACAGTGAGCGTATCATCTCCAAGATTTCCTCGAAGTGCAAAGGAGATTGATCCACCACTTACTGTCACTGAGTCGTTACCGTCTCCTGGCACAATTGTTTTGACAGAGCCACCACTGAACTGAATGTTGTCATTACCGTCGCCACCGAAGATATCATTCACGACGGTTCCACTGCTCATAATGATAGTATCGTCGTTGCCTTCACCGTTCACGTTTCCGACTGACCCGCCGGAAATAATTATCGTGTCCATCCCATCATTGACGTTGTCGTTGGCTCCATCATCTCCATAGACGACGTTCACGACACTGCCGGCGGTAATCTCGATTGTATCGTTACCGCCGTCGCCATAGATAAGTCCTGTAACCGTCCCCGAAAGAACAGTTATCTGATCACCGCCCTCATCCCCATAAATTGTTCCAACGGTCGCGCCATCCACGAGTATGACATCACTTCCGTCAGACGTTGTAATTTGCCCACCGCCATACACTGTTCCAATGGAGCCCCCATAAAGCTCGATCTCATCACTGTCATCCTGGCCATAGATACTAGTGACATCCCCGCCGAAGACGATGATCGTGTCATCGCCACGAGATGATTTGATCTCACGGGAGACTGTGCCGCCGAAAACAACAAAGGTATCTTCTTGCCACGCACCATTGATGTCAGTTGTCGTAGAGCCATAGAAGATAACGGTGCCGCTGGTATCATAGATGCTACTCGTTAAATACGTGGCGAGATTTGTATGATCACCATCATGAACTGCGATGATGTCAAATCCATCTCGGCTGTATAGTTCTGTGGGGTATGATCCCGGCGCTGCAAACAGGATGAGATCTGGATCGTCCGTTGGGGATCCATAGTTCTCGCCAGATTCGAAGAAATCATCAGCTGTCAGATCAGTAGCTGTAATTCCTTCCAACGTGATTGTATTTCCGCCACCAAAGTCAATTACTGTATCCGATCCGGATTGACTGATATTCAAACTGGCAAAGGCGAGCCCCATTTGAACGATATCAATTTTGTCAACGCCGACTTCAAAGTCGACGATGGAGTCATTTCCAATCGAACCGTAAAATATGAAGAGATCGCTGCCGGACCCACCGGACAAAATTTCGTTTTCGGGGCCTGAAATGAGTACATCATTGAAATCGCTACCTATCAGTGAACTGTCTGAGCTCAGCTCACCGATCAAAACTACATTACTTTCAGCACGATCTGTCACCGAGATGGTAACGGTCTGGATAGTGTCATCTCCGTCCGATGAGGCCGTGATCTCGATGACATAATCATTGTCCCCGCCTGAATCCGCCGGAGCCTCGTAGTCTGGCGGGGAGACAAAGCTCACCTCGCCGGTCACCGTATTGATCGTGAAGAGGCCTGCATCAGCGCCGCCCGTGATCGCGTAAGTCGGCGCCGCACTGTCCGCGTCCGTAGCATTCGCGTCATAGGCAACGCCCGTGCCGTTCTCGGCGAAGTCCGTCGCCGTACCAGAGGTAAATACGGGAACCGCCTGAAGGCCCAGGAGCTGGTTGAAGCTCACCGATCCGTCATCGAACTGGAAGACCTCGACCTCATGGACCGTGTCCGTTCCGTCAGGACCTACAAGCGTGACACTGTCTCCGTCGATCTGGGTGGGGGTGTAATCGGCAAGGTTGCCCGAGAAGACTGCTGTGTCGGTTCCGGCACCACCCGTTATGGTATCGTTGCCCGCACCGCCCGTTATGGTGTCGTTGTCACCTTCCCCGTTTATGACGTCATTGCCGGCCGAGCCCACAACGGTGTCGTTGCCCGCTCCCATGTTGATCGCGTCAATGCCAATGAGGTCGGTTGCGGAGAAGTCGTAATTGTCAGCCCCTGATGTGCCCCCGATAGTCACACCCGTAACCGCAGCCGTCTTCTCGATCCCTCCTGTATCCGTGCCAGCATCAGGATTGCTGATACCCATGAAGGACTGCGAGATCTGGGCCGTGGGGGCAGGGCTGGGCGGCGAGGTGAAGTCGAAGTCATCAGAACTGAGATCAGCCGTTGTAAGGCCCAAGAGAATGATCCGGCCGCCATCAGGCAGTGATATGCGAACACCCGAGTTCGTATTCACCCATGCCGCTTGAACATCGGCAAAGGAACTCCAACCCGTTATGCCCGCAAGATTGATGACGTCTCCGGACGCCGGGTCAAAGTCGTAAATCCGATCCCTGCCTCCTCCATCTGTAATGATAAAGGTGTCTGCCCCGCCATTACCGGTCATAAAGTCAGTCCCGGCGCCGCCAGCGAGGATATCGTCCGCCGATCCTCCAATCAGCGTGTCAATGCCAGCAAGTCCATCAAGGTAATAAGGCGTCGTCTCCGCCGACACATCCAGCGTATCGTCGCCGCTCGTGCCGGTGAGAACCGTGAAGGTGGGCTCGACTTCATCTGTCACCGTAATTGTGACGGTCTGGATGGTGTCATCCCCACCTGAGGAGGCCGTAATCTCGATGACATAATCATTGCCACCGTCACTATCCATCGGCGTCTCATAGTCCGGTGGCGAGACAAAGCTCACCTCACCGGTCACCGTATTGATCGTAAAGAGGCTCGCGTCCGACCCGCCCGTGATCGCGTAAGTCGGCGCCGCACTATCCGCATCTGTGGCGTCTGCATCGTAGGCAACACCCGTGCCGTTCTCGGCAAAGCTCGTCGCCGTGCCAGAGGTAAACACAGGGACGGCATTGGGCGATGGCGCGTCATTGGTAATGACTTCAATCGAGTTTGAAGGCCCGAAGACGCCACCTGCAAAGGAGATGACAACCCCGTTCTCTGTCGCGGCTATTGTATCTGTGCCTGTACCGCCATTGTAGGTATCGGGGCCATCCCCGGGGCCTACTAGGAAGACGTCATCCCCGCCCTCACCATTCAGCTGATCAACCCCCGCGCCCCCTTCAATGAAGTCAGCGCCACCACCCGCATTGATCTGGTCGGCATCAGCCGTCCCAAGGAGTTCGTCATCGTCAGGCGTGCCATCGATGACGTTGAACTCATTGACCACATCCGTCACTTCAATCGTTATTGTTTGGGTGGTGGTGTTGACCCCATCGCTTGCCGCTATTTCGATGTCATAGAAGTTGTTGCCACCGGTATCGCCAGGGGCTTCATAGTCTGGTGGCGAGACAAAGCTTACCTCGCCCGTCACCGTATTGATCGTAAAGAGCCCTGCATCAGCGCCGCCCGTGATGGCGTAGGTGGGGGCGGTGCCATCCCCATCGGTGGCATCGGCATCGTAGGCCGTTCCAAATCCATTTTCGGCGAAGGTCGCTGTGGAACCGGAAGTAAATACGGGAGCAATGTCGTTCTCGTTCGTGACCGTAATCGCCACAGATTGTGTGGAGTGAAGTCCATCGCTCGATGCTGTGATCTCGACGTCATAGACATTATTGCCACCGGTATCGCCTGGAGCTTCAAAGTCTGGAGCCGCGTCAAAGGTCACTTCACCGGTCGTCGTATTGATACTAAATAGGCTTGCATCAGCTCCGCCCGTGATGGCGTAGGTGGGGGCCGGGCCATCGGGAGCCACTGCATTTGCATCATAAACGGTGCCTGTTCCGTTCTCCGCGAAGCTTGCAGTACTACCCGACGAGAACACAGGGGGTCCGCTCACGTCCGTCACTTCAATCGTTACTGTTTGGGTGGTGGTGTTGACCCCATCGCTTGCCGCTATTTCGATGTCATAGAAGTTGTTGCCACCGGTATCGCCAGGGGCTTCATAGTCTGGTGGCGAGACAAAGCTCACCTCGCCGGTGGCCGAGTTGATCGTGAAGAGGCTCGCGTCCGCCCCGCCTGTGATGGCAAACGTCGGAGTGTCACCATCCCCATCCGTGGCATCCGCGTCATAGGCGACACCCGTGCCTCCCTCCGCAAAGCTCGTCGCCGTGCCAGAGGTGAAGGTAGGCGAGTTGTCATTCTCATTCGTCACCGAGATGGTAACGGTCTGGATAGTGTCATCTCCGTCCGATGAGGCCGTGATCTCGATGACATAATCATTGTCCCCGCCTGAATCCGCCGGAGCCTCGTAGTCTGGCGGGGAGACAAAGCTCACCTCGCCGGTCACCGTATTGATCGTGAAGAGGCCTGCATCAGCGCCGCCCGTGATCGCGTAAGTCGGCGCCGCACTGTCCGCGTCCGTAGCATTCGCGTCATAGGCAACGCCCGTGCCGTTCTCGGCGAAGTCCGTCGCCGTACCAGAGGTAAATACGGGAACCGCCTGAAGGCCCAGGAGCTGGTTGAAGCTCACCGATCCGTCATCGAACTGGAAGACCTCGACCTCATGGACCGTGTCCGTTCCGTCAGGACCTACAAGCGTGACACTGTCTCCGTCGATCTGGGTGGGGGTGTAATCGGCAAGGTTGCCCGAGAAGACTGCTGTGTCGGTTCCGGCACCACCCGTTATGGTATCGTTGCCCGCACCGCCCGTTATGGTGTCGTTGTCACCTTCCCCGTTTATGACGTCATTGCCGGCCGAGCCCACAACGGTGTCGTTGCCCGCTCCCATGTTGATCGCGTCAATGCCAATGAGGTCGGTTGCGGAGAAGTCGTAATTGTCAGCCCCTGATGTGCCCCCGATAGTCACACCCGTAACCGCAGCCGTCTTCTCGATCCCTCCTGTATCCGTGCCAGCATCAGGATTGCTGATACCCATGAAGGACTGCGAGATCTGGGCCGTGGGGGCAGGGCTGGGCGGCGAGGTGAAGTCGAAGTCATCAGAACTGAGATCAGCCGTTGTAAGGCCCAAGAGAATGATCCGGCCGCCATCAGGCAGTGATATGCGAACACCCGAGTTCGTATTCACCCATGCCGCTTGAACATCGGCAAAGGAACTCCAACCCGTTATGCCCGCAAGATTGATGACGTCTCCGGACGCCGGGTCAAAGTCGTAAATCCGATCCCTGCCTCCTCCATCTGTAATGATAAAGGTGTCTGCCCCGCCATTACCGGTCATAAAGTCAGTCCCGGCGCCGCCAGCGAGGATATCGTCCGCCGATCCTCCAATCAGCGTGTCAATGCCAGCAAGTCCATCAAGGTAATAAGGCGTCGTCTCCGCCGACACATCCAGCGTATCGTCGCCGCTCGTGCCGGTGAGAACCGTGAAGGTGGGCTCGACTTCATCTGTCACCGTAATTGTGACGGTCTGGATGGTGTCATCCCCACCTGAGGAGGCCGTAATCTCGATGACATAATCATTGCCACCGTCACTATCCATCGGCGTCTCATAGTCCGGTGGCGAGACAAAGCTCACCTCACCGGTCACCGTATTGATCGTAAAGAGGCTCGCGTCCGACCCGCCCGTGATCGCGTAAGTCGGCGCCGCACTATCCGCATCTGTGGCGTCTGCATCGTAGGCAACACCCGTGCCGTTCTCGGCAAAGCTCGTCGCCGTGCCAGAGGTAAACACAGGGACGGCATTGGGCGATGGCGCGTCATTGGTAATGACTTCAATCGAGTTTGAAGGCCCGAAGACGCCACCTGCAAAGGAGATGACAACCCCGTTCTCTGTCGCGGCTATTGTATCTGTGCCTGTACCGCCATTGTAGGTATCGGGGCCATCCCCGGGGCCTACTAGGAAGACGTCATCCCCGCCCTCACCATTCAGCTGATCAACCCCCGCGCCCCCTTCAATGAAGTCAGCGCCACCACCCGCATTGATCTGGTCGGCATCAGCCGTCCCAAGGAGTTCGTCATCGTCAGGCGTGCCATCGATGACGTTGAACTCATTGACCACATCCGTCACTTCAATCGTTATTGTTTGGGTGGTGGTGTTGACCCCATCGCTTGCCGCTATTTCGATGTCATAGAAGTTGTTGCCACCGGTATCGCCAGGGGCTTCATAGTCTGGTGGCGAGACAAAGCTTACCTCGCCCGTCACCGTATTGATCGTAAAGAGCCCTGCATCAGCGCCGCCCGTGATGGCGTAGGTGGGGGCGGTGCCATCCCCATCGGTGGCATCGGCATCGTAGGCCGTTCCAAATCCATTTTCGGCGAAGGTCGCTGTGGAACCGGAGGTGAAGGAAGGCGAGTTGTCATTCTCATTCGTCACCGAGATGGTAACGGTCTGGATGGTGTCATCTCCGTCCGATGAGGCCGTGATCTCAATGTCATAGACATTGTTGCTACCGGTATCGCCTGGAGCTTCAAAGTCTGGAGCCGCGTCAAAGGTCACTTCACCGGTCGTAGTATTGATACTAAATAGGCTTGCGTCTGCTCCGCCTGTGATCAAATAGGTAGGGGCTGGCCCGTCCCCATCGGTGGCGTCCGCATCATAGGCTACGCTCGTCCCGTTCTCCGCAAAGCTCGTCGCCGTCCCGGAAGTGAATATGGGAGCGATGTCGTTCTCGTTCGCAACCGAAATCGTCACGGTCTGGGTGGTGTCATCTCCGTCCGATGAGGCCGTGATCTCGATGACATAATCATTGTCGCCGTTGCTGTCCGTCGGCGCTTCATAGTCCGGCGGGGAGACAAAGCTCACCTCGCCAGTGGCTGAGTTGATGGTGAAGAGAGATGAATCCGCCCCGCCCGTGATGGCAAACGCCGGAGTGTCACCATCCCCATCCGTGGCATCCGCGTCGTAGGCGACACCGGTACCGTTCTCGGCAAAGCTCGTCGCTGTCCCCGAGGTAAACGAAGGCGCATTATCGTTCTCGTTCGTAACCGTAACCGTCACGGTCTGGGTGATGTCATCCCCATCCGAAGACGCCGTGATCTCGATAACGTAATCATTATCGCCGTTGCTATCCGCCGGCGCTTCATAGTCCGGCGGCGAGACAAAACTCACCTCGCCAGTGGCTGAGTTGATGGTGAAGAGAGATGAATCCGCCCCGCCCGTAATCGCGTAGGTGGGGGTATCTCCATCCCCATCCGTGGCATCCGCGTCGTAGGCGACACCGGTACCGTTCTCGGCAAAGCTCGTCGCTGTCCCCGAGGTAAACGAAGGCGCATTATCGTTCTCGTTCGTAACCGTAACCGTCACGGTCTGGGTGATGTCATCCCCATCCGAAGACGCCGTGATCTCGATAACGTAATCATTATCGCCGTTGCTATCCGCCGGCGCTTCATAGTCCGGCGGCGAGACAAAACTCACCTCGCCAGTGGCTGAGTTGATGGTGAAGAGAGATGAATCCGCCCCGCCCGTAATCGCGTAGGTGGGGGTATCTCCATCCCCATCCGTGGCATCCGCGTCGTAGGCGACACCGGTACCGTTCTCGGCAAAGCTCGTCGCTGTCCCCGAGGCAAACGAAGGCGCATTATCGTTCTCGTTCGTAACCGTAATCGTCACGGTCTGGCTGATGCTATTGCCGTCAGAGGCCGTAACTTCGATCACATACTCATTGTCGGCATTGGCATCCGCCGGGGCTTCATAGTCTGGAGAGGAGACAAAGCTCACCTCGCCGGTGGCCGAGTTGATGGTGAAGAGAGATGAATCCGCCCCGCCCGTGATCGCGTAGGTGGGGGTATCTCCATCCCCATCCGTCGCATCCGCGTCATAGGCAACACCGGTTCCATTCTCAGCAAAGCTTGTGGCTGTGCCCGAGGTAAAGGCCGGTAAATTGTCGTTTTCATTAGTGACCGTGATCGTCACGGTCTGAGTCGCGGTATTGGCGCCATCGGAGGCGCTGATCTCGATCACGTACTCATTGTCGGCATTGGCATCCGCCGGGGCTTCATAGTCTGGAGAGGAGACAAAGCTCACCTCGCCGGTGGCCGAGTTGATGGTGAAGAGGCCCGCATCCGCCCCGCCCGTGATCGCATAGGTGGGGGTATCTCCATCTTCATCCGTCGCAACTGCGTTGTAGGCAGTACCTGTTCCATTTTCTGCGAGGTCCGTCGCCGTGCCGGAGACAAGTTCGGGAGACTCATTTACATCCGTTACGGTGATTGAAACGGTCTGCCTCGTCTCATCTCCATCGGAAGTTGCGCCGATCTCAATCTCATAAACGTTACTGTTATCCGCGTCGGCGGGGTCTTCATAATTTGGGAACGAGACAAAACTCACCTCACCAGTCAAGGTGTTGATTGTGAAGAGGGCCGCATCAGCACCGCCCGTGATCGCATACGTTGGTGGTTCACTGTCCGCGTCAGTCGCATCTGCGTCATAGGCAACGCCTGTCGCGTTCTCGGCGAAACTCGTCGCGGTTCCGGAGCTAAAGACAGGGACTGCCTGAAGGCCCAAGAGTTTGTCAAAACTTACTGTCCCATCATCGAACTGAAAGAGCTCGACTTCATGGACTATGTACGTTCCGCCCGGGCCCGTCAGCGTGACGCTATCTGTGTCGATCTGCGTGGGCGTATAATCGGCGCGGTTACCTGAAAAGACAGCCGTATCTGTATCGGCGCCGCCAAATATCTCACCTTGGATATCGCCGCCTAAGGCTTGGACAAGGTCATTGCCATCACCGCCATAGATGTTGCCGGTAACAGTCCCAGAAAGAATAGAAATCTCATCGTTTCCGGATTCGCCATAGACGGTGCCGACAACCGCACCATTTAGAAGGATTGAGTCACCAGTGTCGGTACTTGATCCATTCTCCCCACCATAAACCCAATCGATATTACCGCCATACAACTCAAGGGTGTCGCTACCCAGGCCACCTTTCACCTGTGTTACGCTACCGCCGTAGACAATTACTGTATCGTCAGCACCTTTTGAGTTTATTGCCGCGTTCGCATTTCCCGAAGTCTCGTCAATATTCCCACTGAATAATATGATCGTGTCTTCTTCGTTTCCGCCATGGAGATCCCGAGAAGTAATATTGAATGCAACCAGCACCCCACTTCCATTGTTGTTTATTGGATTTGGAGTTCCGGCCGCTTGATATGACCCTTTATGGAGCGCGATAATGTCATAGCCCTCACCCCCGTAGTAGCTACCGAAACTCTGTTGTTGACCCACAGATAAGAGTTCGGAATAGACTCCAACTGTTGGTGAGTTAATCTCGTTGTCCTCGAAGAAATCGTCAGCACTGAGATCCGTAGCGGTTATGCCTTGGAGGGTGATCGTGTTCCCTCCGCCAAAGTCAATAAGTGTGTCTGATCCCACTTGCGTGATATTCAGATTGCTAAATGTGACACCCATCTGAACAATGTCGATCTTGTCGACGCCGATCTGGAAGTCAGTAATGGTGTCGCTCCCAATCGATCCGTGGAACAGGAACATGTCGCCGCCGGCCCCACCGGTCATCGTCTCGTTTTCGGAGCTCGATATGATGAGGTCGTTGGCGCTATCACCGATCAAGGGTTCGGTAAGGCCTGGCTGGCCAATAAGCACGAGTGGCTTTTTCACCGTTATAGCAACGGCCTGGGCCGTATCATTGACGCCGTCAGAGGCCGTGATTTCGATGACGTAAACGTTGTTCGCATTCGCGTCGGCCGGTGCTTCATAATTCGGCTGGGAGACAAAGCTTACTTCGCCAGTTGTCGTATTTATGTTGAAGAGAGCTGCATCTGCGCCACCAGTGATCGAGTAAGTGGGGATATCTCCATCACCGTCCGTCGCGTCTGCATCATAGGCGACCCCAGTGTTGTGCTCAGCAAAGTCGACTGCGGTGCCGGACGTGAAGACGGGCCCCTCGACAATATCAGTGACCTCAATGAAGACAGGCTGCATCGTGTTGAGAGTGCCATCAGAGGCGGTGACTTCGATTTCATAGACGTTATTGCCGTCAGCGTCGGTAGGAGCCTCATGGTCGGGCGGCGCAACAAAATTTACCTCGCCCGAAATAGTGTTGATCGTGAACTGCGATGCATCAACACCACCGGAAATCGAGTAAGTCGGCGTGGCTCCATCTGCGTCCGTCGCGTCCGCGTCGTAGGCGGTCCCTGTCCCATTCTCGGCGTAACTCACCAAAGCAGCATTTGGGACAGTCAGCAGCGTCTGTTCGACGATATCGTATCCAGTGGTGCTATCACTGGATGAAGAATAAACAACTCGGATAGTTCCATCCGCAGCCACATCGACACGTGCGGTATACTGGTCGCCTGATACATCTTCATTGACTACAAATGGCGTCTGGAGAATGTCACCGCTTGCGTTCAGCACTACTGCATAGATATCGTGACCATTGCCTGCCACATCGCTCGGCTTGTCATAAACGACAACAATACGCCCGTCAGGCGTAACCGTTACATCTATGGGCTCATTGAAGGGTGCAGCATCATAGAACCGGTTAATAAAGCCGAAGGAATCCAGTTCAACAATGTCGCCCATTGTTCCTGTGACCGGGTCAACAGTTCTGAAAAGGATCTTCTGGGTCAAATCATCCGAAGAAACCCAAACGACGCCAAGATCGCCATTGAGAAGCTCTACAGCGACGGCTGCGGGCTCCCCGTCGCCACCCTCATTGCTTTGTACATCACTTACCTTGACCTCGGGCCCGATTGAATTGCCATTGTTGTCAAAGGCCTGAAGATAGACGTCGAACGTCTGATTATTCTCAACTGACCATGTAACAACAAAACCATTCGAAGTGGCTTCAACGTCCGTTGAGAGAGTCAGTGACGGCGTTGAGCTGACAGTAATCTCGCTGCCTACAAAACTGCCGCTCGGAGAAACAATTTGCGCCTGAATGGAGCTGCCGCCAGGCTTCTCCCAAGAAACAACAAAATTACCGTTTGTAAGAGCAGTAACCGAGGGGTTTTCCCCATTGTTGTCCATAAAGCCAAGAGAAATGTCACCTGTTATGGCGGTGCCGTCCTGATTGAATAGTCGGACATACGGGTTGTCGCCCCAAAACTCTTGATAGACAACCGCAATCACACCATTGTCGTTGATCGCAACGTCGGGCGACTGCTCTATCTCGTTGAGATAATTCCTCACGTCGAACGATGAAGCCGTCACATCACCAGTGAGCGGACTACCGTCAGAATCAAACACTCGAAACTTGATTTTGTCGGCATCAAGATCATTCCAGACCGCAACGTAGACCCCGTTTGAGGCCACAGCCATCTCGGACGGCACTTGGGAGCCGGTGACATTGGAGTTGACTACTGACTCTGGAGAACCAACGAAGATGCTTGTCGGCGAACCAGACGTGAATACCGGCGCATTGTCGTTCTCATTGGTGACCGTAATAGAAACGGTTTGGGGAGTATCGTAAGCGCCGTCCGAAGCCGTGATCTCGACTTCATAGGTGTTGTCGCCACCAGCATCCGCCGGCGCTTCATGGTCCGGCGGGGAGACAAAGCTCAGCTCGCCAGTCGCTGTGTTGATTGTGAACAGGGCCGCGTCCGCCCCGCCTGTAATCGCGTAGGTTGGATCGGTACCATCGCCATCCGTCGCGTTTGCATCGTAGGCAATGCCCGTTCCGTTCTCTGCAAAGCTCGTCGCCGTGCCGGAAGTGAATACTGGCGCAATGTCATTCTCATTTGTAACGGTAATGGAGACGGTCTGGGCAGTGTCAAAAGTGCCATCCGAAGCCGTGATTTCAACTTCGTAGACATTGTCTGAATCAGAGTCAGTGGGCACCTCATAGTCTGGCGAAGAGACGAAGCTCAGCTCGCCAGTCGCTGTGTTGATGGTGAACTGGGCCGCATCCGCCCCGCCTGTAATCGCGTAAGTTGGATCGGTGCCATCGCCGTCCGTCGCGTTCGTATCGTAGGCTACGCCGGTACCGTTCTCCGCAAAGTTCGTAGCCGTGCTCGAGGTGAAGACAGGTGCAATGTCGTTCTGATTGGTAACCGTGATCGAGATGGCCTGGGCCGTATCATTGACTCCATCCGAAGCCGTGATCTCAATCTCGTAAACATTGTCGGCGTCGGCATCGGCTGGCGCCTCATAGTCCGGCGGGGAGACAAAACTCACCTCGCCTGTGATGGTATTGATTGTGAAAAGCCCGACATCCGCCCCTCCAGTAATCGCATAGGTCGGGATGGTGCCATCGTCATCGGTGGCATCTGCGTCATATGCAACACTAGTCGCGTTCTCGGAGAAGCTCGTTGCCCCGCCCGAGGCAAAAACAGGAGCTTCACTTAGATCCGTAACGATTACGGAAATAGTTTGCGATACATCGTCACCCTCTGATGACGCCGTAACCTCAACCTCATAATCGTTGTCGGCATTGGCGTCGGCGGGCGCTTCGTAGTTTGGTGAGACGACAAAGCTGATTTCGCCGCTAATGGTATTGATTGTGAAGAGGCCCGCGTCGGCGCCACCCGTAATCGCATACGTTGGATTGGCCCCATCCCCATCTGTCGCATCCGCATCGTAGGCAATACCCGATCCATTCTCAGCAAAGTTTGTCGCGGTTCCTGAAATGAACGTTGGGGTGTTGTCGTTCTCATTCAGCACCGTGATCGATACGGATTGAGTAACATCGTCCAAGTCAGAAGAGGCTGCTATCTCGATTTCGTAGACGTTATCGCTATTGGCATCTGCTGGATTTTCATAGTCCGGCGGTGAGACGAAGCTAACCTCCCCGGTAATCGTATTGATCGTGAAGAGACTCGCATCTGCGCCACCTGTGATCGCATAAGTAGGCGCTGCGCTATCTGGGTCGGTAGCGTCGGCGTCATACGCGACACCTGTCGCATTTTCATTGAAACTTGTCGCGGTACCGGAACCAAAAGCCGGAAGCTCCTGAATTCCGAGGACCTTCTTGAAAGTCACTGTCCCTTCATCGAAGGTGAAGAATTCTACCCCGTGGACTGTGTCGGTTGCGTCGGGACCGACAAGGGTGAGGCTGTCGCCATCGATTTGGGTCGCCGTATACGAGGCAATACTGCCAGAGAAGACCGCCGTGTCGGTTCCGGCACCACCGGTTATCGTGTCGTTGCCGGTGCCGCCCGATATGGTGTCATCACCGCTTGAGCCCACAACGGTGTCGTTGCCCGCTCCCATGTTGATCGCATCAATGCCAATGAGGTCGGTTGCGGAGAAGTCGTAATTGTCAGCCCCTGATGTGCCCTCGATGGTCACGCCGGTGACAGCAGCTGTCTTCTCGATCCCTCCTGTATCCGTGCCAGCATCAGGATTGCTGATACCCATGACGGACTGCGAGATCTGGGCTGTGGGTGTAGGGCTGGGCGGCGAGGTGAAGTCGAAGTCATCAGAACTGAGATCAGCCGTTGTAAGGCCCAAGAGAATGATCCGGCCGCCATCAGGCAGTGATATGCGAACACCCGCG
>Ga0209578_10001571_pt1 | contig 20880 bp, 18 predicted proteins | sample tdAd472_FD_187127 | JGI IMG/M metagenome (GOLD analysis project Ga0209578, IMG submission 187127) | Marine sediment microbial communities from the Atlantic coast under amendment with organic carbon and nitrate - tdAd47.2 (SPAdes)... | ecosystem: Environmental > Aquatic > Marine > Coastal >...
AGCTTCCTTCATACCTCGCCGTTCTATGAGTTGACGGCGCTCATCGCCTTGGCCGCAGTCATCGGTTCCGTGGGGTTGTTGTTGCGCCAGCCGATGATTGTCAGCTTTATCGCGGTCGGCGTATTGGCCGGGCCGTCCGCGCTGGGAATTGTGCAATCGCACGAGCATATCGAACTGCTGGCTGAGCTGGGTATCGCCGTGCTGCTGTTTCTCGTCGGACTCAAGCTGGACTTAAAATTGATCCGCACCTTGGGTCCGGTGGCGCTGGCGACCGGGCTGGGGCAAGTGACGTTCACATCGGTGATCGGCTTTCTCATCGGGCTTGCGCTGGGGCTGGACACGGTAACATCGCTCTATGTCGCCGTGGCGCTGACCTTCTCCAGTACCATCATCATCGTCAAACTGCTTTCAGATAAACGGGAAGTCGATTCTCTGCACGGCCGGATCGCGATCGGCTTTCTGATCGTGCAAGACCTGGTCGTCGTATTGGCGATGATGTTCCTGTCCGCCTTCGGCATGGGTGCGCAAGAAGAAACCGGCGGTTCGGTGCTCATGCATATCGGCACGATCATGTTTTACGGCATTCTCATGCTGGGCTTCATCCTGCTTTTTATTCGCCACCTCGCGACACCGCTGGTTCGCCGAATAGCCCACTCACAAGAATTGCTGATTATTTTCGCCATTGCCTGGGCAGCGCTTCTGGCTGCGATTGGCAGTGAGCTTGGCTTCAGTAAAGAGTTGGGTGGTTTGCTTGCCGGGATATCGCTGGCCTCCACGCCTTTCCGTGAAGCCATCGTGGCGCGCCTTTCCTCTTTGCGGGATTTTCTGCTGCTGTTTTTCTTCATCGCGCTGGGCTCGCAGCTCGATCTCGGCTTGCTTGGAACGCAGATCGCTCCCGCATTGGTCTTCTCTGTATTTGTCCTTGTCGGTAATCCGCTGATCGTGATGATCATTATGGGCTTGATGGGGTATAGAAAACGCACAGGTTTTCTGGCTGGCCTGACCGTCGCCCAGATCAGCGAATTTTCGCTCATCTTTATGGCGATGGGGCTGACTTTGGGACATGTCTCCGCGGAGTCGCTCGGGCTGGTGACACTGGTTGGGCTCATTACGATTTCCCTGTCGGTCTATATGATCACTTATTCCCATCGCCTTTATGCCAGGCTGGAACCCTGGTTCGGGATATTCGAGCGCAAGAAACCGTACCGCGAGGAAAAGCTCGAACAGCAGCATCTCGCCAAAGGGGAATACGACGTCATCCTCTTTGGCCTGGGGCGTTACGGCAAGGCCATAGCCCACTATTTGCAGCAGCAGGAATTCAGCTTGCTGGCTGTGGATTTCAATCCGGATGAGGTTCGCCGCTGGCGCGCACAGGGACATGCGGCCATTTATGGAGATGCAAGCGATCCGGCATTTATCGCCAGCCTGCCGTTAAGTGGCGTCAAGTGGATTGTCTCCGCCATGCCCCAGCATGATATCGGCGTCACCCATGAAGACCCGCGCCTCATCCTTCTGGAAGGGTTGAACCAGCAGGGGTATAGCGCCGGTATCGCAATATCTACGCAGCACCTTCACGATCAAGAAGTCCTCAAGGAGAAAGGTGCTACTCTGGTGCTGCTGCCATTTTATGACGCTGCAGAACAGGCAGTGGTACGGATAAAGGCGCGGTTGGAGAACTCTGAGCAATCCGGGATATCGAAAACGGCACTGTCCGATCACAAAGTGCGTTAATGTAAAACGCCTTAGGTCTATCGGATGCCTTCAGGACCAGCGGTAATAGACCACGTTTACAGGCCGGATAGATGACTGTAAATCCTATTCGCTATTCAGTTTTACCACACCTTGCAACATCGGATGCGCCCGTACATGGCAATGCTCTTCAAGGGGTTCATAACATTCGCGAACGAGCAGAAATTTATAAACCTTGTGTCCGAAGAGCATGAAGGTTGTGAGAATCTTGCTACGAAGAATAGAAGCAATTGTAGCTGATATGTCGCATGCATAGGTCAGGAATCCATACTTGGATGGTGGCTAGAGGTGGCCGAGTGGATTGTTGTAAAAGGAGCCGCTTGCGCGGGAATTCGATAATATTAACGGTGGCTGTGTCCAAACTGTGCCACGGCTATTTTGTTTTAATCCCGATTATCCCCTTTTGTTCCGGTTTAGTGTGCGACAGCGCCCGAACAAGTTATTGAGATTGCTGTATTTTAGTTTTTGCGTGCCCCCTTCACACGGCAGGGGTCACAGGTTCAATCCCTGTCGCGCCCACCATTCCCTTCGGACATTCAGTTATTTGCGGGCGCGGCGAATATTGATCGTTCGTGCGCAAGGTGCACGGGCGCGCCGACCAAGTCTTTAACCAGATTCCGAAACGCCGGTGATCGAAACAGCGACCATGGCCGTACAAACTTCGAACCATTTTTTAGATGGTGCGGTTTTTGTTGATCACATTTGCGAGTTATGGCCTGACGATGATCAAAGCTTTAAAGGCAGCATTCGTGCACACCTTGGCGACTGCGGTTCTGGCGTCGATTTTCCTCGCCGAAATCGCACGCGCCTCCGTGCCGGGCACGAAATTCGATCAGCCCTCCAGGCTCTATGGCCCGGAAATATACTTCGATGTGTATCGGAACGGTGAAAAAGCCGGATACCATCGTGTGTCTTTTGACGACGCGGGCGCCGGTTTGTTGGTCGATGCGACGTTTGTTCTGGAAATCGATGTCTTGTTTTTCACGGCTTACCGGTATCATTACCGGTCCCGATCCGAATGGCGTGATGGGGAATTAAGCCGGCTGCGGGTATCGGTCGACGACGATGGCGAGATTTCTCATCTGGAAGCAGAGCGAAACGGCGACGCCGTCAGGGTTTTTAACGGCAGTGACAGGTATGAAGCCCCGGCGCCGATCTTGCCCACAGATCACTGGAACCCGGCCGTGCTCTCCGATACCCGTGTTCTGAACACGCTGACGGGTTTGATTAACGAAGTCCGGATCGAAAAACGGGGACGCACACAGGTCGCGACCGAGACCGGGCCCGTCCTGGCAACTCATTACGCCTATACCGGCGATCTGGATACAGAGGTCTGGTACGATGATCGCGGCCGGTGGGTCAAAATGCGGTTCAAGGGAACCGACGGATCGACAATCGATTATCGATGCCGCCGCTGCCAAGGGGGCGAAATGCCAAAGGTGATACAGTGAGTCCCGGATCGGCGGAAACGGTCTCGCGTGTCGTTTGGGTCACGGGCGCCGGCAAAGGCATCGGCCGCGCGCTGGCCCTGCGCCTTGCCGGCGATGGATGGACGGTTGCCGCAAGTGCGCGGACCGAAGCCGACCTGAAGCGGCTTGAAGCCGATTGTCCATCGGGTCGTATTCATGCCTTTCCCCTGGATACCACGAATCTGGCGCAGACGATGATCACGGTGGACGTGATCGAGAACCGGCTGGGGCCGTTGACCCTGGCAATCCTGAACGCCGGCACGCACATTCCCATGCCGGTGGAAGCGTTTTCGCCGGAAACGGTTCGGACGCTCGTCGAAACCAACCTGATGGGTACCGTTAACAGTGTGGAAAGCGTTATCCATCGGTTTATTGAACGCAAGGGAGGACATATTGCCGTCGTCGCTTCGCTGGCCGGATACCGGGGGCTGCCGACCTCTGCGGCTTATGGCATGACCAAGGCGGGGCTTATCAATATGTGTGAGGCCCTGAAGCCCGAACTGGACGCACACAATGTCCGCATGACCCTTATCAACCCGGGGTTCGTTGAAACGCCGCTGACCGATAAAAACGACTTCCCGATGCCGTTCCTGATTTCCGTGGATGCCGCCGTCGATTACATCATGCGCGGGTTACACGGGAATGCGTTCGAAGTCGCTTTTCCCCGCCGCTTCGCCTGGCTGATGAAGGTGTTGAGACTCCTTCCGGATTGGGCATTCTTTGCCGTAACCCGGCGGATGATCCGAACATGACCGCCCCATCGGACCGATACCGGCAATACCTGGAAAGTCTGTCACCGGCCTCCCTGGCGGAGATCGGTGATTTCGTCACGCCGGATGTCCATTTCAAGGATCCTTTTAACGACGTTCGCGGTGCCGAAGCGATGCGCCGCGTCTTCGAGCATATGTTCGAGAATGTGAGCGACATCCGGTTCACAGTCCGGCGGACGGCGGTGGACGGCGATGTCTGCCTGATGCACTGGCGGTTCGAAGGGCGGTTGCGTGGAACCCCCTGGGTCTTCGACGGCACCAGTGTCGTCAAGTTTGCCGCCGACGGCCGGGTCAGTGAGCATATCGACCATTGGGACGCGGCCGCAGATTTTTACGAGCGCTTGCCCGTCATTGGTTGGCTGCTTGCGTGGATACGCCGGCGGCTGAGCGTTCACTGAGCACGCCAGGCAAGCCGGCGCGCGCCGCGGCGTCTTTGATAAAGGCCAGCGTCACCGTTCCGATTTCGACGCCCAGTTTACTGACCCGTGCGCGGTTCAGCAAAACCCCGGACGGCTGCAGGAACATCCAGTCATTGAAGTGAACGCGGAGCGTTCCGTCGCCGACCTTGAGATCCATGTCGTAACGCCAATTCAGCGCATTGCCGCGCGCTTCACCCCTGGCGGTGCCGATGATGTCTGCTGCCCGGCCTTCATAGGTATGCGGGCCCGTTTTCGTAATCGTCCATACACGCCGGTCACGTTCGCCGTCCGCGTAGAAGAATTCTTCATCGAGCACCAACGCTTCGCCATCCCAGGTGCCGACGATGTCGACGGTGAACTGGCGCCGTAATTTGCCGAACCGGTCCTCGAATATGCCCGATGCCTGTGTCTTGCCGTTGAAGTAGTCTTCAATTGTAAGCTTGGGGGCCGTGTTTTCAAAATCAGCAGGTTTCATCTCTACGCATCCGCTTATAAACATCAAGGCGACTAAAATGCCGCTGATCCTTGTTTTCATCGTGCGGCCTCCGTTGGTTTCCGCGTCCCCGACCGCCGGTCAAGGCGTCGGCGTATGACGGCGTGCTTTTGCGCCGTGATCGGGAACGTCCAGATCGTAAAAATTGCGGTTGTTTTTATTACGATGGGAACGACGGCATAGATCACCGTAAGCGCCAGTATGCCGGTCTCGCTCGGATTGCCTGGCTCGAATCCCAGTGCCTCCAGGGCAGGTAGTGAAATCCCGATCGCCAGCGCCAGTGCGAGCTTGGTGCTCATCCCCCATAAGGCGAATTGCAGGCCGGCGCGGTCGTGGCCGAAGCGCAGACGGTCATAGTCGACAACGTCCGCCTGGATCGCCGGCGGCAAGGCCAAATCGGCACCGAGCGCCATGCCGGTGACGACGCAGACCGCGGCGAACCCGGCATAGGCCCCGGGCGGCAGGAACGGCACCACGGCAAACGACAAACAGGCCGAGATCATCGCCCAGCACCAGATCCGGTGTTTGCCGTGACGGCGGCTAAGAGCGAGCCACAGCGGAATGCCGGCGACCGCGGCGGCGAAATAGATGAGGATGAACAGAGGCCGGTCCTCTGCGGGGGCCGCGAGGCCGTCTTCCAGAAAAATAAAGAACAGTGCCGCGGGAACGCCGTTTGCCAGCCCGTTCAGGAACCAGGCTGAAATGAGCCGCAGGAACGGCGCATTGGCCATGAGAGTGCGCGCACTCATGTGGCCCGCACGCCACCATGATTTCGCCACCGGCGGGGATGGCGGGTTATTTGGTCTGCGCCGATCGGGCACCAGCCAGTGCAAAAGCGGGACGATCACGATACCCAATCCGACCGCCATCCAGGCGATGGCGCCGGTCGATTGCACATCCGTCCAGCCGAATTTCGCGGTCGTCGCCGTCAGCGCCCCGGCGCCCAATATCCCGATCAGGGCCAGGCCCTCCCGCCATGCGGTGATGCGGGCGCGTTCACCGTAGTCGTCACTGAGTTCCGCGCCCCATGCAAGATAGGGCACGGCGACCATGGTCCAGCCGGCATACAGGACCACCGACCAGATCAACAGGTAGGAACCGTCGGCGCCACCGGTCGGGTTCAATAACTTGACCAACCCAACGCCCGCGATGACGGCGCCTGCCGCAATCCAGGGTTTGCGCCGCGCACCCTTGAAGGAAAGCCGGTCGCTCAATGCCCCGATGAGCGGATCCGTGAACGTGTCGAACAACCGCGCCAACAACAACACAAAGCCGGTCGCGGCAAGCCCGAGACCCAAATGTACGCCGTACAGGGCGGGCAGATGGATATAGACGGGAATGGTCGGCAATGCGATGACAAGTGCCGGCAGCGCGTACGCAACAAGACGCCCCCATCCGAGCCGTCCCGGGACGTTTGAGTTCACGGGCGTTCGATCAGGAAGTGCGCAACGTCGATGTCACCAGCATCGAAACCGGCTTCGCAGTAGCAGAGATAGTAGCGCCACATGCGGAAAAACCGCTCATCGAATCCCAGGCGCGCGATCTGCGGCCAGTTGCGCTGAAAATCATGCCCCCAACGGCGCAGAGTCTCTGCGTAGGATTTTCCGAAATAAAACGCGCCGCGCATTTTCAGCGGAGTAGCGGCAACGGCCCTTTCAAACGCCTTGGGTCCGGGCAACATGCCGCCCGGAAAAATATAACGCTGGATGAAATCCGGATTGCTGCGGTAGGACTCGAAATGGTCGTCGTCAATGGTGATGATTTGCAAGGCAGCTTTGCCGCCCGGCTTCAAGCGGGCGTGCAGCGTCTGCAAATAAGTCGGCCAATATTTTTCGCCGACGGCTTCGAACATTTCGATTGAAACGACTTTGTCGAATTGGCCGTCCGTCTCACGGTAGTCCTGTATGCGGATCTCGACGGAATCCGTCAACCCGGCCCGCCGCATACGTTCGCGGGCATACGCCGCCTGTTCGACGGACAGCGTCAGGGCGACGACCTGGCAACCGAATTCGGCCGCGGCGATTTCCGCGAAGCCGCCCCAGCCGCAGCCGATCTCGAGAACGCGGTCGCCGGGGGCAAGCTGCAATTGCTCCGCCAGACGCAGGTACTTGCGGCGCTGCGCCGTGGCCATGCTTTCGTCGGTGTTCGTGAAAAGCGCCGAAGAATAGGTCATGCTTTCGTCCAGCCACAGATCATAGAACCGGTTGCCAAGATCATAGTGGGCGGCAATGTTACGGCGGCTGCCACGACGGGTATTGGCTCGAAAGGCATGATAAAGCCGGTTCGCCATGCGTATGACCGACGACGGAGCGATGGCGGCGTGAAAGGCATCCCGGTTCAAAGCACCTAAGGTCAGCAAGGATGACAAGTCCGGGGTATCCCACTCGTCTGCCATGTAACTCTCTGCAAAGCCGATATCACCGGAAACTGCCAACCGTGATGCCAGCCGCAGACTCTTGATATTCAGAACGGCGTGAGGACCGGCGGTGCGGCCCTCGAAAACGGCCCGGCTGCCCGACGGGAAGACCACGCTAAGGCGGCCGACCTTGATCTTTTTGAACCAACGGATCATTAGCCATTCGCGCAGTTCGGCTCGGCTGCACGGTCGGCGTGAATCTGCACGATCCGAATTTCTGGAGAGGGTGTTTTCCATTTTAGTCAGGCTCCGGAATCGCCGTATGCACGACGCTGCTTTGCACGGCTTGCTTGGCGGGGTGATGATCGAAGACCGGAATGCCTTTCAGCCACATGCGCAAAGCCTCCCAATGAATGGCGCCGATTACTTTTAATGTCAGGAACGGAAAACGGATCAGATTTCGGGTAAGCGACCGGGCCGTAAACGGCTGCCGCGCGCCCTGAAAGGCCGCAGCCAGGAGCAGACCGTCGGCATCTTCCTGACGGATGACGATGTTGACGTTGTCCGCGGGCGGCACGATGCGAAAAAGATATTCCGCCTTCATGTCGATGAACGGCGAAACGTACAGGGCTTTGCCGCATCGTTGCTTGATGACATTCCGTGACGGGTCATCGACGGGGATGATGTAGGTGTGGCGTTCTTTGTAGGTGTTGCAGACTTCGTAAAGAATTGCCGACAAGGCGCCATCCTGACGGTAGCAAAAATAAACGCTGAGCGGGTTGAAGACGTATCCGAATATCCGGGGATAGCATAAAAGACGGATGGCGCCGCCGTCGCTTTCAAGCCCGGCCTCCGCCAGGCGGGCTTCTACCCAGGGCCTGAGGGCGCCGCCGGTCGTCGGGCCGTGATCTTCGTCATAAAATGACAGAACCGCCGTACGGTTATAGCCGAACAGCCGGGACCGGCGGTCCAGCTCTGGGAGTTCGTCCAGGTCCAGTAACATGGTGAACACGTCATAGCGCAGATGATGGCGCTTGGGGCGGACCCGCTCATGAACGACGGTGCCTTCGTAAATCGAGGAATGGAGGGTCATTCCGCAGCCACCTGGGTTGGGGCCGTCAGGTGTATGCGTCCGCTTTCGTCGGGGACCGACCACGGCCTTTTCGATCCGCCGAGTTGTTCGGCGACGGCGAGACCCGCCTGCAGGGCGTCTTCATGAAAACCATAGCCAAAATAACTGCCGCAAAACCATGTGTGGCGGTTCCCCTGAAGCGTCCATAACTTTTCTTGGGATGCCAGCGCGGCGCGATCGAAGAACGGATGGGTATAGTCGAATTCGCCGATGATCTTGCCGGCGGCGGGGTCGCGGTGGGGGTTCAGTGTCACAAACAAAGGCGACGCGGGGTCGAGCGATTGCAGACGGTTCATCCAGTAGGTCACGCACAAAGCCGCTTGCCGATCGCCGGACGTGGTCTCGCCGCCGATGAAATTCCAGCTGGACCAGACGCGGGCGCGTTTGGGCATGAGCGACGTATCCGTGTGTAGAACCGCCCGGTTTTCCGTATAGCGCCATGCGCCCAGAAGTTCGCGCTCCGCATCGCTTGGATCATCCAGCAGCCGCAATGCTTCGTCCGCATGGGTCGCGATCACGACCTCATCGAATTCCGTTTTCGTACCGGTATGATCCTCGACAACAACTTTGCCGTTCTTGCGGCGTATCGCGCGCACGCCACCGTGCCGGATGCGGTTTCGATATCCGGCGGTGAGACGCTCCACATAGGCGCGGGACCCGCCATCGACCGTACGCCATTGCGGCCGGTTCGTGATGTTGAGAAGACCGTGGCTGACAAAAAACCGGACGAAAGCCTGGGCTGGATAAGCCGCCATTTCTTCTGCCGTGGTCGACCAGATCGCTGCGCCCATCGGCAGCAAGTGATCGCGAATGAAATCCTTGCCGTAGTTTTCCCGGCGCAAATATTCGTCGAGATTCAGGTCGCTGCTTGTGGGATCGTCCAGCAGCGCCGGGGCGTCGCGGTAAAATCTCAGAAGATCTCGTATCATCGACCAGAAGCGTGGCCGGACGACGTTGCTGCGTTGGCCCAGCAGCCCGTTGAGGTCGGTGCCGGCATATTCGAATGAACCGTCGTCCAGCGAAGCGGCGAAGGACATTTCGCTGTCCTTCGTCGGCACCTGCAAGTGTTCGAACAGGGCGGTCAGGTTCGGATAGTTTATCTCGTTATAAACAATGAAACCCGTATCCACGGGCATTGAGCCGCGTTCGGTCGGCGCATCGACGGTATTGGAATGCCCCCCGATGCGGCTGTTCTTCTCAAAGACCGTGACTTGATGGCCCTGATCCAGAAGCCATGCGGCTGACATCCCGGCAATGCCGGTGCCGATGACGGCAATGTTCAGGGGGTGACGGTTCGCGGCGATGATATGATCCAAGGATATCCTCATTCGTCGGCAAGCATTCTGGGCGTAAACGACATTTCCCTTTTGATTACGACGTTCGGCATAAAAAGGATCACCTGCAGGGTGCGAAAATTGCGCATGCCTTGATCCGGTTCGGTATTCGGTGCGTACCCAATAAACAGGATATCAAATGCTGGCCCACGTAGCGGCGTACCTGATTGCAGGTGTGCCGCCCGGGACAGTAAATGCCGTGCCGGGTCGAGTATTCAACGCCTGCAGTCCAGGCTTGGAGATCGTGAATTGTGATACACCACCACCCAAGTGACGAATTGCTGATGGATTATGCGTCAGGCTCTCTCGGTGAAGCATGGAGTTTGGCCATTGCAACGCACCTGGCGCTCTGTCCGGTGTGCCGCAATGCGGTCGGCTGCATGGAAACCATTGGCGCCAGTCTGCTTGACGCAATAGAGCCGGCTAAGCTCTCCGACGCTGCGATGGAGACCCTCATGGGCCGCCTGGACGAAGACGGCGACGATCCTTCCGGAACCGACATGGCTCCCTCGAAACGACCGTCCAAATACGGATTGCCGCAACCGTTGCGGTGTTATGCGGAAAATGCCCGGGGCGAAATCGATTGGCGGCGATTGGGGATGGGGGCGTCACAATTTCTGCTTCCGACCGCCGATGGTGGCGTGACGTCCCGCTTGCTGCGGATTCCGGCTGGGCGGCCGGTACCGGCGCACGCTCATGGGGGGCTGGAGTTGACGCTTGTCTTGTCCGGCGCCTTCTCCGACGCAACAGGACGTTATGGTCCCGGCGATTTTCAAGAGATGGACGAAACCCGGGAACATCAGCCGCACGCAGAGCCTGGCGCCGAATGTATATGCCTTGCTGTCACCGATGCGCCACTTCGCTTCAAAAGCTTCGCCGCAAGAATGGTGCAACCGTTGCTTGGTATATAGGACACGATCGAAAGCGCGTGTCATGCGTCCTTGAACGTAAAACTTTATTTCGGCAACGCCTAAGTCTGCTCAGGCTTATTCCCTGTCGCGCTCATTTCGGCAATGCGCGCTGTGGCATCAGCGGGGGTGCACTAGGGCGCCGGCATTCAGCCGTGCGCGGATATATCCTCGAAACTGAGGCGGAAGAACGTGGTTTCGTCGGGCGTCACCTCGATCGTCAGGTTGCCGTTCATGGCGCGCATGATGGCGAGACTGATCGGCAGGCCGAGGCCGGCGCCGTGATTGCGCCCGGTGCGGTTGCCGCGGGCGAACTTGTCGAAGATCGACGTCGATACCTCGGGCGGCACGCCGCCGCCGTTGTCGATGATGTCGATCTGCACGAAGCCGTCGACGAGGCGTGTGCGGACGACGATTTCCGGCGACGGCGCCATGTTATATTTGACGGCGTTGGACAACACGTTGATCAGCACCTGACGCAGCCGGTCGTCGTTGGCCATGATCTTTACGGCGCCACCGGAAAGGTCCGTTCGTACGTTCACCCCGGCGCTGTGCGTCATCCCGGAAATCGTATCGAGCGCCTTGCGGACCGCATCGTTGGCGTCGATCTGCACCAGATTCAGTTTCGACACCCCGGCTTCTAGGCGATTGATATCGAGGATCTCGTCGAGCAGGCGCGTCAGGCGCAGGCTTTCGTCGTGGATGATGGAAACGAAGCGCTCGCGCTCGGCGTCGGCAATGTTGCCCTCGTCCATCAGGATTTCCGAAAATGAACGGATCGAGGTCATCGGCGTGCGCAGCTCATGGCTGACCTGGCTCAGGAACTCGTCTTTCTGTGCATCCAGCGTACGCAGCCGGTCGTTGACGACACGCAGCTGTTGTGCGGTCCGTTCCAGCTCGGCGGATTTTTCCTCGAGTTGGCGCGAGGTCTCGATGACCTGCTGGGTTTCGTCGGCGATGTCGATCAGTTCGGTGATGCTGACGGTCTGGCCGCCGGCGATCCGCGTCACCATGGCATGTGCCGACGCGGCGCCGATGGAGCCGGCAAGCTCGCGTTCCAGCCGCGCGACGACGGCATCGGTCGGGTGCGGCAGTCCCGATTTTATGCCCTGGCTGGCGGCCATCTCATCGAACAGCCGCTTCGCCGGACCGCCGCCGAGAATACGTTGTGCGAGGACGAACAGGTCTTCGCTGTCGGCAACCTCGGCGGAGATATTCGATGCCGAGCCGGCCGTCGATTTGTAGACATCGACGAACAGTGCGCCCTGCAGACGCTCCAGCCCGTCCGGGGTGGTGACGCTGGAAAAGACGACGAAGCACAGCGCATTCATGCCGACGCTCCAGACCACGGCGTGTACCAGGGGATCGAAGTGGTCGAGGCCGAACAATGCCTGCGGGCGCAACAGAGACAATCCGAACGGGCCGTGGTCGATGACGCTGGCGCTCAATATAAAGTGCCCGTCGAAGCTGGGCAGGAACAGGGTATAGGCCCAGAGCGCGAAGCCGATGACCAGCCCGGCAATGGCGCCGGTGCGTGTCGCGCTGCGCCAGAAGATGCCGCCGATCAGGCTCGGCAGGAACTGGGCGACGCCGACGAAGGCGATCAGGCCGATGGCGGCCAGCGCGTCCGAACCGCCGCTTAGATAGAAATACAGGAAGCCGAGGCCGAGGATCGCGGCAATGCTGAACCGCCGCGACGTCAGCAACAGCGAGCGCACATCGCCGCTGACGGCTTTGCTGGCAGGCAGTAACCTGAGAGCAACGGGCATGACGATATGGTTGGACACCATCGTCGATGCGGCGATGGCGGCGACGATCACCATTGACGTCGCCGACGAGAAACCGCCGAGGAACGCCAGCATTGCCAGTTCGTTGCGGTTCTCCGCCAGCGGCAACGTCAGCACGTACAGGTCCGGGTTCGAGCCGGCGGGCATTACGCTTTGGCCGACCAACGCGATGGGCACGATGAAGATCGTCATGCCGAGCATGTACAGCGGGAACAGCCACGATGCCGTGGCGACGTGGCGCTCCTCGATGTTCTCGACGACGGTGACCTGGAACTGCCTGGGCAGGCAGATGACCGCGGTCGCCGACAGGAACGTCAGGGCGATCCAGCGCGGGCCGAATATATCGCCGGCGCCCTGGATGGTTTCCGCCGACACACCGGCGAACACGTCATCCAATCCGTCGGCGACGACGAACGTCGCGAAGACGCCGACGGCGATCAACGCCAGCAGCTTGACCATGGCTTCCAGTGCGATGGCGGCGACGACGCCGTGGTGGCGTTCGTTGGCGTCCAGGTTTCTGGTGCCGAACAGAATCGTGAACAGCGCCATGCCGGCGGCAATCCAGAACGCCGTCGTCGTGCCGTCCTCGCCGCCGGCAATGACCTGATAGCTGTTCGTTACCGATTGCAGTTGCAGCGCGATATAGGGTGTGATGGCGACCACGGCGATCAGCGTGACCAGCACGGCGAGACTGGGGCTTTTGCCGTAACGCGACGAGATCAGATCGGCGATCGACGTGATGCGGTGCGCGCGGCCGATCCGCACCAGCTTCCTGAGCAGCCACCACCAGCCGATGAAGACCAGCGTCGGGCCGAGGTAGATGGTGATGAATTCCAGCCCGTTGCGCGCCGCCGAGCCGACCGCGCCATAGAACGTCCACGACGTGCAGTAGATGGAAATCGACAGCGTGTAGATGACGGACGACTGCAGCCAGCGGATCGGCTTCCTGCGCGTGCGGCGGTCGACGACGAAGGCGACGGCGAACAGCAACGCGACATAGCCCAGACAGACGAACAGCAGGATATTGACGGAAAGCATCAGCCTTGCGCTTCGTCGTTGCCGGCAGGGGTGACGGGTTTTTCACTGTCGCGCAGCGGACGTGCCAAAAGCGCGGCGCCGACAACCAGCAGTGCCCAGACGCTGAACAGATAAACAAGCGCAAACGGCAAGTCGAACACGGTGACGTCGATCTGCGCGATGCGCACCATCGGCGGCATCAAAAGCACGATGCCGAGCAGCAGCAAGGCAACGGAGCGGTCCCTGATTTTACGGCGGGCCAATTGCAGATCGGCGTTGTCGACCATGGCCGTGCTACCCGGTTACTGGACGCGCCTTTCGGCAAGCTGGCCGATGGCACTGATGATTTCGGAATTGGCGAACGGTTTGGTGATGAACAGATCGGCGCCGCACCGCAACGCCGTCTCGCGGTCCTCGCGCTGGCCTTTCGCCGTCAGCATCAGCACCGGTAGTTGCTTCGTCGCCGGTGTCGCACGCAGACGGCGCAATATTTCATATCCGTCCATATCCGGCAGCATGACGTCGAGCACGAGAACGTCCGGCGGCGTGTCGAGCGCGGTGCGCAACGCCTTCGGTCCCTCGGTCTCGACGGACACCTCGTAGCCCGCGCGTTCCAAAAGGAACGTCAGCGACGTCAGGATATTCTGTTCGTCTTCGGCAAGCAGGACATGTGCTGGCATTGTCAGCGTTCCCTCCCGGATGTTTGTCTGTCTTGTGCAGACTTTCGCAGATTAGACGGCAATTCCTCCGCCGCTTCAATATCTGTATTTCCCGTCGCGCCGCCGGGTGCGCTCGCCTAGGTGCTGGTCAGCGGATCGATGACGCGATGCGGACAGGCCTCTCTGGGGCATAGCCGGCAGCTTGGGCCGATCTCTTCGAGGCGCGTGTCGTCGTCCGGCGCGTAGACGGTTTTGGCGGCGTCTTCCTCGCTCATGGCGATCATATCGGTGACATAGTGGCGTGGGTTGCCGTATTCGATCTTGCCCTGGCTGATCGCCTTGGCGACGAACACGAAGCGTGCGCCGGACGGAAAAATCGCCCGCTGGCGGAACAGCATGTCGGGCGATTGCTGCGCGCGGAACAGCACCCAAAGCGGGCACGCCGCCGCATAGCGCGGCACCGGCATGCGCTCCAGCCCGTGCATGCGGATGATGGTGCCGGCCGCATTGGCGCGGAAGTATCCGAACGCCGGTACGTCCTCGCTTTCCGCCAGCGCGGTCAGACGCTGGCAGACGATATCGGTGTCGCAGGCGAATTCGGCGCTCAACGCCTCGATGTCGTAACGCGCCGCGGCGGCGGCGTCGCGGAACGGCTTCATCGGCAAAAGGATCGCCGCGAGGGCATATTCCATCAATAATTCACGCGCCCGGTTCTGTCCGGCATTGGTCGCGATCTGCGGCTGCGCGGCGATGATGCGGTCGATGGTCTCGCCCAGGTTCTGCCGTGCCACGTCGCGGGCCACGTGGCGACGCAGTTTCAGATTATGGCCGCCGATTTCGGCGACCAGTCCGGCGCTGATATCCTCGATCTCGGGAAAATGGTTGGCGCGGGATTCGAACAGCGCTTCCACTTCGTCGACAGGGGTGAAGACCTTTTCGTCCTCGGCCGCCTTGTCGAGATACACCGCCAGTGCTTCGGCGACGTCGGAAAGGGTGCGGCTTTCCTCGAAGACGATGCGGTCGAATTCCTTGCGGCGGTCTTCCGGGATGTCGGTATAGTCGTTGATGATTTCCGCGATCGAGCGGACGGCGGCGATGCGGGTCAGGATACGGTGGATGTTTTCACTCAGGAACGGATCGTTCGACAGACGGTCCGACAGCATATAGGCCCGTTCTGTGGCTTCGCGTTCGGAACGCGCAAGGCCGGCGATGCCGCGCGCCCAGCCCGGGAACCGGCCGATCAGTTCGTTGATGCGTTCTTCCTCGACGCCCAGTCCGCCGAGCGCCGGCAGATGCGCGATCTCGCCCAGCGTGATGGACAGGCGGCGTTCGGAAATGTCGTCAAGTTCGCTCAGCGAGATGTCCAGGGCCGCGGCGATCTTGCCAAGCAGCGGCCCGGCAATGCGTCGCTTGTTCCATTCGATGAGGTTCAGATACGACGGTGAGATGCCGACTTTCTTGGCCAGCTCCGCCTGCGTCGTGCCGACTTCGCGCCGTCGTTGGCGGATGCGTGTCCCCAGAATAGAGCTGAGCATTTGACCCTCCGGATTGTTGCGGCGCACAACAAAAACTGTGAATGATTAACAAATTAACATTTTAACTTGTCGCAAAATTGACAAAATTATCATTAAAAGTCAATTAGATACTAGACTCTTTACAGCATTGCTTCATTGTACGCCGCAGGATGAGTTCATCCTCAAGTCTCGGGTCGCCGTGGTCACGTCCGGCGGCCTTCAGAGGCGTTCAATGAAGCGTTTTGGGAGATCCATTATGAATAAGTTTACGATCAACCGCCGGAATCTGTTGAAGGGTTCGGCGGCTCTGGGCGTTGGCTTGGCCACGCCGACTATCTTCTCCAGCAATGCCTGGGCAGCCGGTTACACGAACGAGCCGAAGGGCAAAACCGTCACGTTCGGTTTCAACGTGCCGCAGACCGGCGCGTACGCCGACGAAGGCGCGGACGAACTGCGTGCCTACGAACTGGCCGTTGAGCACATCAACGGCGGCGGTGACGGCGGCATGCTGAACACCTTCTCGTCGAAGGCGCTCAAGGGCGACGGTGTGAACGGCAAGAAGGTCGTGTTCGTCACGGGTGACACGCAGACCAAATCCGATGCCGCCCGCGCCAGTGCCAAGCGCATGATCGAAAAAGACGGCGCGGTGATGATCACCGGCGGCTCGTCCTCGGGCGTCGCCATCGCGGTGCAGGGTCTGTGTCAGGACGCGGGCGTCATCTTCATGGCCGGTCTGACGCACTCCAACGACACCACCGGCAAGGACAAACGCGCCAACGGTTTCCGTCACTTCTTCAACACGGAAATGACCGGCGCCGCGCTGGCCCCGGTGCTGAAGAACGCGTTCGGTTCCGACCGTACGGCCTACCACCTGACCGCCGACTACACCTGGGGCTGGTCGCAGGAAGGCTCGATCAAGAAGTATACCGAAAAGCTCGGCTGGAAGACGGCGGCCGCCGTTCGCACGCCGCTCGGCGCCGGTGACTTCTCGCAGTACATCACGCCGGTTCTCAACTCGGGTGCCGACGTGCTGGTGCTCAACCACTACGGCCGTGACATGGTGAACTCGCTGACGCAGGCGGTTCAGTTCGGTCTCCGTGACAAACAGGTCAACGGCAAGGACTTCGCCATCGTCGTTCCGCTGTATTCGCGTCTTATGGCGCAGGGTGCGGGCGAAAACGTCAAAGGCATCTTCGGGTCCACGAACTGGCACTGGTCTTTGCAGGACGAAGGCTCCAAGGCGTTCGTCAAGTCGTTCGGTCAGAAGTACGGCTTCCCGCCGTCGCAGGCCGCGCACACCTGCTACAGCCAGGCGATCCTGTATGCGGATGCCTGCCAGCGTGCCGGTACGTTCATGCCGTCGGGTGTCGGCAAGGCCCTCGAAGGCTTCAAGTTCGACGGCCTCGGCAACGGCCCGACCGAATACCGTGCCGAAGATCACCAGTGCTTCAAGGACGTTCTGGTTGTGAAGGGTAAGGAAAACCCGGACTCCAAGTTCGACGTGCTTGAAGTGGTTGAAGTGACCCCGCGCAGCCAGGTCGAATATCCGGCCAGCATGCTGGGTGGCAATCTCGGCCCGTACAACAACGGCGCTTGATGATCACCTGACTTAAGGTATGGTCGCCCCGGCTCGAAGCCGGGGCGGCTGTCCTGCGTAGGAACACATATAAAATGGACGCAATTCTCCTTCAGGTGCTGAACGGGTTGGACAAGGGCGGCGCGTATGCCCTTATCGCTCTCGGTCTGACGATCATTTTCGGTACCCTCGGTGTCGTGAATTTCGCGCACGGCGCGCTTTTCATGCTGGGCGCTTTTTGCGCCGTGTCGATCAAGGCGATCTTGAGCCTCGATCTGGTGACGCTCGATCCGACCAGGACCACAGCCTGGGGGACGCCGCTTGAAATACGCCAACCCTACGTCGAGGCGTGGTTCGGCGATTTCGGAACCACCCTGCTGGAATATTCCGTTCCGGTGTCCATCCTGATTGCCATCCCCGTCATGTTGTTGCTCGGCATTATCATGGAGCGGGGCCTCATTCGTTATTTCTATAAACGCCCGCATGCGGACCAGATCCTCGTCACGTTCGGACTCGCGATCGTGTTGCAGGAAATCATCAAGAGCATCTTCGGTGCCAATCCGATCCCGCAACCGGCGCCGGAAAGCATGCAGGGCATGATCGATTTCGGTGTCGCCATCGGTTTCGACGCCGGCAACGTCGTCTATCCGATGTGGCGGCTCATCTATTTCCTCTTCTCGCTAGTGGTCATCGGTCTGGTCTTCGCGTTCCTGCAGTTCACGACGTTCGGCATGGTCGTGCGTGCCGGTATGGCCGACCGCGAAACGGTCGGTCTGCTGGGTATCGATATCGACCGGCGTTTCACCATCGTGTTCGGCATCGCGGCGGTCGTCGCCGGGCTGGCAGGTGTGATGTATACGCCGATCCTCAGCCCCGACTACCACATGGGCATGGATTTCCTGGTGCTGAGCTTCGTCGTTGTCGTCGTCGGCGGCATGGGCTCGCTCGGCGGCGCGGTGCTGTCCGGCTTCATGCTCGGCATCCTGCAGAGCTTCGCGTCGATGAACGAGGTGAAGGATATTCTGCCGGGCATCGACCAGATCATTATTTACCTGATTGCGGTGGCCATTCTCCTGATTCGGCCGCGCGGCTTGATGGGCCGCAAAGGCGTAATGGAGAACTGATATGGGCATTTTCGACATGCACAAAAAAGACTGGCTGCTGTTCATCGGCTTTGCTGCCGTGACCCTGCTGGCGCCGATTATCTTCACGCCCATCGGCGCCGGATACCCGGACCTTCTGCAGAAATTCGCGATCTACGGTATTTTCGCGCTCGGCTTCAACATCCTGTTCGGGCTGACCGGTTATCTGTCGTTCGGCCACGCCGCGTTTCTCGGCGTCGGCTCGTACACGGCGGTGTGGACGTTCAAGCTGCTCTCCATGAACCCGGTGCCGGCAATCATCTTCGCGACCATCGTCGGCGGACTGTTCTCGGCGCTGATCGGCTTCATCTCGCTGCGCCGGACGGGGATTTACTTCTCGATCCTGACTCTGGCGTTCGCACAGATGAGCTACAACATGGCGTATTCCGTGCTGACGCCGATCACCAACGGTGAAACCGGCCTGCAGCTCGCGCAGTCCGATCCGCGTATGCTCGATGTCGCGTTCGGCCGCGATTACGGTGCGGTTCTGCCGTCGTCCGACCTGTTCGGCATCGATATGACCGGCTACCCCGGCTTCTATTTCTGCGGGGTGGTGCTGATCATCTGTTTCTTCATCGCGCTCCGGATTTTCCGCTCGCCGTTCGGCATGATGTTGCGCGCGGTCAAGTCGAACCAGAACCGCATGAACTACACCGGCCTCAATACGCGGCCCTATGCGCTGACGGCGTTCATCATTTCCGGCATGTATGCCGGTCTGGCGGGGGGGCTGCTGGCGGTGACCGATCCGCTGGCGGGCGCCGAGCGCATGCAGTGGACGGCGTCGGGCGAGGTCGTGCTGATGACCATCCTCGGCGGTGCCGGGACGCTGTTGGGTCCGGTAATCGGCGCCGGTGTCATCAAGTATTTCGAAAACATTTTCTCGGCGTTTAACGAAACCATATTGATGCAGGCATATTCGATGCTCCCTGACGGATTGCAGCACTTTATGGTGACCTTGTCTTCGCTGTTCGTCGGCGAAGGGTGGCATCTGACCCTGGGCGCGTTGTTTATGCTGATCGTCATCTTCCTGCCAGGCGGATTGATGGAGGGCTTGAAACGTCTCCGCAATCTCTTCAGCAAGCCGTCTGGCGGACAGGGACCGGGCAACAGCGCGGATGCCGTCCCGCAAACCGCGAACCCGGCGTGAGGACAGGACCATGAGCATTCTGACAATCGTCGACCTGAACAAGAGCTTCGGCGGCCTGCGCGCGCTGAGCAACGTGAACCTGAACATCGATCAGGGAACGGTGCACGCCATTATCGGTCCAAACGGTGCCGGCAAATCGACGCTGCTTAACTGCTTCGTCGGCCGGCTCGAACCGGATACCGGATCGGTGACGTTCGACGGGCAATCGCTGCTGGGCATCGATCCGCACGAGATCAATCAGCTCGGCGTCAGCCGCGTGTTCCAGACACCGGAAATTTTCGGCGACCTGACGGTGCTGGATAATGTGATGATCCCCGGGTTCGCCCGGCGCGACGGGTCGTTCCGTATCAACGCCTGGACCCGCGTCCGGCGCAAGGGACCGATTGCCGAGAAGGCGATGAGCATGCTGGCCGACGTCGATCTTGATGAGAAATCGAACCAGATCGCCGGTCAGCTTTCGCGTGGCGATAAACGCCGTCTCGAACTGGCCATGTGCCTGGTGCAGGAGCCGAAGCTTCTTTTGCTCGACGAGCCGACCGCCGGCATGGCGCGCGCCGATACCAACAAAACGATCGAACTGATGCAGACGATCGCCAAGCGCGGCGTCACCATGGTGGTGATCGAACACGACATGCACGTGGTGTTTTCGCTCGCCGATAAAATCAGCGTGCTTGCGCAAGGCACCGTCATCGCCGAGGATTTGCCCCAGAAAATCAAGGGTGATCCGCGGGTGCAGGAAGCCTATCTCGGGGGGGCCCATCTATGAGTGTGTTGCCAATGATGAAAAACAATGACGACCAATCGAGCGGGAGTGCAGCACCGTCGACGGCAACCGACGGCGCGCCGGCGTACTTTTCGTGTGCCGACATTCACGCCTATTACGGTGAAAGCTATATCGTCCAGGGGGTCAGCTTCGACGTGCGCGAGGGGGAGATCGTCGCGCTTCTGGGTCGCAACGGCGCCGGCAAGACATCGACGCTCCGCGCCATCGCCCGGGTCGATGACCCGCGCCTGACGCAAGGCGAGGTCTGGCTGGACGGACAACCGCTGCATACCATGCGCGCGCATCAGGCGGCGCGTAACGGTATCGGGCTGGTGCCTGAGGACCGCCGCATCATTCAGGGGCTGACGGTCGAGGAGAATCTGAAACTGGCGCAGATCGCGCCACCGATCGGTTGGTCGCTGGAACAGATATACGAACTGTTCCCGCGTCTGGGCGAACGCCGCTCTCAGGAGGGGACGACGTTGTCGGGCGGGGAGCAGCAGATGCTGGCGATCAGCCGCACGCTGGCCCGCGACGTCAAACTGCTGTTGCTGGACGAGCCCTACGAAGGGCTGGCGCCGGTCATCGTGCAGGAAATCGAAAAGACGCTGGAACGGATCAAGGCGCTCGGCATGACGACGATCA
>Ga0209578_10001572_pt1 | contig 20863 bp, 17 predicted proteins | sample tdAd472_FD_187127 | JGI IMG/M metagenome (GOLD analysis project Ga0209578, IMG submission 187127) | Marine sediment microbial communities from the Atlantic coast under amendment with organic carbon and nitrate - tdAd47.2 (SPAdes)... | ecosystem: Environmental > Aquatic > Marine > Coastal >...
AGCGCGTCTTCCCAGTTCGAGCCGTTCTCCATGATTCGCAGGACGATTTCTTCTCGCCTGTCGCAGTCGTGGCAGGAAATTCCACACGTGTTCACACGCATGGAAATCGATGCAACCCGCCTGCTGGTTGTACGAAAGGCGCTGATAGAAGAACTCGATACCAAGATTCCGATAGAGGCCATACTCGTCAAAGCTTGTCTGCCGGCAATTAAGGAATTTCCGGCGTTCAACGCGACAGTCGCCGAGGGTGGCCTCGAACTGCATCAGTACTACAATATCGGGCTCGCGGCAGATACCGAGACTGGTCTCGTCGTGCCTGTCCTGAAAGACGCAGATCGGCTGTCCCTGCGCGAGATGGTCGCTGCAATGCTCGACTTGCTACCCAGAGCCGTGCAGCGCAAGGCAACGCCGGAAGAACTTTCGGGCGCGACTTTCACCGTCAATAACATCGGCGCACTCGGGCACCTGATGGGCACGTCGATCATTCCTCACGGTACGACCGCGATCCTTTCTGTCGGTCGTGCGGTCGAGAAGCCGGTCGTTCGGGATGGCGAAATCGTGATTGCGCCCGTCCTCGAAGTCACCCTGTCATTCGATCATCGTGCGATCGACGGCGGACTTGCGCAGCGTTTCATGGCACGCATCCGTGAAAACCTCGAGGAGCCCGTAAAGGCGCTTTTGTGACAGCCGATCCATTCGAGGTGCAAGTGAAGCACTTCCAAGACTCCGTCGAATCGCGCCTCGGCGCCCTGCGCGGCCAGGTGATCTACAACGATATGAATCCGGGCAATGTACTCGTCAATAGCGGGGACGTGAATCGCCTGGCGGGAGTGATCGACTGAAGCACACGCCAACGCTTTCGCGAGGTATGCTATCCGTAGCAAGAATCCACGGAAGCGCCATGAGAAATACGAATTCTGCAATGATCGAACGGCGCCGCGAGCTGCTTGGCGCCGCGTACGAACTTTTTTATGACGACCCTGTGCATATCGTAAAAGGCGAAGGCGTCTGGCTATTCGACGCCGACGGCAGGAAGTATCTCGACATGTACAACAACGTGCCGCATGTCGGGCACTGTCATCCGCACGTCGTCGAAGCGGTCACAAATCAGATCACAACCTTGAACACGCACACCCGCTACCTGCATGACAACATCCTTGACTACGCCGAACGCCTGACGGGCAAGTTCGAAGACGAACTCGATCTCGCGATGTTCTGTTGCACCGGCAGCGAGGCAAATGAACTCGCCATGCGTATTGCGCGCACGCATACGGGCGGCACCGGTTTCATCACCACGGATTTCGCGTACCACGGCAATACGAAAGCCACATTCGAGATTTCAACCTCCGATATCCCAAACGGCGAGTTACCGGACTACATTGCCACGGTTCCCGCGCCAGACCCCTATCGTGGTCCGCATGTCGGGACCGATGCCGGCGAGCAATACGCTGCTTGCGTTCGCGATGCTATCGATACCATGAACAGCCGCGGTATCAGGCCTGCAGCGTTCATCATCGACACGATCGCATCATCGAGTGGCGTGGTGTCTCCTCCGGAAGGCTATTTGTCGGGAGTCGCCGATATTGTGCGCGGGGCTGGGGGCCTATTCATCGCCGACGAGGTTCAACCTGGCTTCGCGCGCACGGGAAAAACCTTTTGGGGGTACCAGGCCGATGGATTCGTCCCGGACATCGTGACGATGGGCAAGCCGATGGGGAACGGTCATCCATTGGCAGGTGTTGTCACACGCAGCCGTATCGTCGAAGAATTGGCGGGTCGGGGTGGCTACTTCAATACGTTCGGCGGCAACCCGGTGTCCTGTGCCGCAGGCCTCGCGGTTCTCGACGTAATCGAAAAAGAAAACCTGCAACAGAATGCGCTCGACATCGGACAGTACCTGGTCGACGGACTCCGGAAGCTTGCCGAGAAGTACGAATCTATCGGTGATGTTCGCGGCACGGGTTTCTTCCTGGGGCTGGAACTCGTCGAGGATCGTGACACGAAAACGCCGGCAACCGCACTGACGAAATCTATCGTCAATGATCTGCGAAATCGGGGTTTGCTGACCGGCTCCATCGGCCCGAACGCCAACATACTTAAATTGCGGTGCCCAATGGTGTTCAGCCGGGAGAACGCCGACTACGCGCTCGGGACTATCGATGCCTCGCTTGCCGCGATGTCAGAGTTGGCTTTTGATCGGTAGGATCCGCACAAGTCCGACCGCGAATCGCTGGCCCCAGGTCGTCTGAGGTTCCTTCTCGTAGATGATTTCCTGGCCGTCTTCATAGCCGCGCCAGCGGACCTTGCCTTTCTCGTTCAGGAACACTTCGTAGGTCTGTTCACTCAGTACCGCCTTGATCCGTTCCGTGTAAGCCGTGGCCATATCCGAGTCCCGAATAATTACGCCAAGCTCCGTATTGAGGTTTGCCGATCGCGGGTCGAAGTTGAACGAGCCGATAAACACTTCCTTGTCGTCCACGATGAAGGCTTTCGTATGCAGCGTAGCCTTGGCACCGCTTGCGTTGACGAATTCCGTGCCACTGACCTCCGCATCCGGGCGAACCTCGTAAATCTGTACGCCGGCCTGGAGCAGTGGCTTGCGTGACGGTGCGTATCCGCTGTGCACTGTGAACTGGTTATTTGCCGCCAGTGAGTTGGTAATGATGATGACATTGACACCACTTTTCTGGATTTCCGAGAGCCCTTCGATACCGCCCTTAAGCGGTACGAAGTATGGCGAGATTACGATCAGCTCTTTCTCCGCAGATTGAAGGGACTCGAGGAGTGGCGTTGTAATTGAAGCGGCCTCCTTCGCCTGCTTCTTTATACCCTTGTCGGGTGAATCCACTACGAGCTGGTACGGCGCCCAGCGAAACAGCTTCTCGTCGCTGCTGATGTAATCTGTGATTTTTCCAAGAACCGCCTCTGCGTACTTGGATTGACTTACCTCCTCGTTCGACCCTTCCAGCCGATCCCGCAATTCATTGAGCTCGGCTTCCGGGTCGTCGAGCTCCTTCACGAACGCCGGTGCCGGGAGCGCCGTCGAATGGTTCCAGTAAGTATCGAACATATCCGACACGTCCTGCACTATCGGGCCGATGGCCAGCACGTCCAGGTCGCCAAATTTCGCATCTTCACGAGCACCGAAATACTCGTCCGCAATGTTTCTGCCCCCGATCAGCGTGACCTGGTTGTCGATCGTGAAAGATTTGTTGTGCATGCGGCGATTGATGCGGCTGAATCCGGTAACAGCGCTTCTCGCCCTGCCGGCCGCCCCGCGATGGAACGGGTTGTAAATTCGAATCTCGAAGTTCGGGTGCGAGTGCAACGCCGCCATGCCGATATCGTAGCCGGATGTAAACATGTCATCGAGCAAAAGGCGTATCCGGACACCCCGGTCCGCGGCACGAAGCAATGAGAGAATGAATGCGCGACCGACAATATCGTCCTTGATCAGGTAATACTGCACATCGATGCTCTTCTCGGCGCGATGTGCCAGCAGCAGCCGCGAAGCGAGTGCGTCGATGCCGTCGTTCATCGGGTAAAACCCGGAATAACCCTCGGGCTGCGTCATTGCAACCGGCTGGATCTGCCGGCCGAGATAGGTGTCGGCAGTATCCGTCAGATGGAATGACTCGGTCCTCGGGTAGTCGAAGTCGATGCTCGCGCAGCCGGCGAGAAACAGCAACGCGACCGTGGTACCAAATAATCTCGTCATGCCGATCATTCTTAGTTCACTCAATTCTCGTTGATCCTTCTATTTCCAGGTCGGGGAACCGGCTACCCAACTCCTCGATCGCCTGCTCCGCCGTCTGGCCGCACGGGTCTCGAGACCGCGAGACCCGGTCCCACACGCTCTTTGCCAGCAATGATAACCCACCGGTCGCCACCGCCGCGCCGCCACTAATCAGCACACCTGTCTCGTCGACCGCGAGCCGCGGTTGGGCCAGTGTACCAACGACCCGAATGTACGGATTGACCAGCTCGCCCGCGCTAATGCTCAACGTTCGCGTCGGTGTCGTGCGAATTCCCACCCGGATCTCCTCGGTCTTCAAATTCACTGAAGCTTGCGTCGCAATGCGGATCTTGTCCGTGGCGATAAATGAGTTCGGCGCGCCCGTCAAAAGCCCGTCCGCGACGTGCATCGGAGCAACGATGCAATCAAAGTCAGTGTATGGGTCCGTCTGCCGGAACGGGTTGATCGTCCCGAGAATCTCTTCAAGGAGATCACCGTACATCGCACGAAGGAAGCGGTTCTCGGTCATTCGTCCGCCGCGGGCATTGAGGAAGAAAACGCCGTTCATGTTGCCGAGCAGCGTGCGCAGATCATTACCCTTCGCGCGCAGGTTGATATCGATGTCGCCGGTCATCGCCATGTCCTGGTTCATCTCGCTCATTCCGAGGGCAAAATTGCGTGCCACCAACTTGAGTGCGGCAGCGCCTGCGCCATCGGCCGGATCCAGACTTGCCGCGGCAATCAATTCGCCGGAACGCGCCTTAAATCCTGCGACAGGAATAGTGAGAACACCGTCACGCAGATTTGCATCAAACATGATGTCCCGCATCAGCAGCGGCCCACGCTGCAACAATTTGATATCCACATCGACCGAGGCATTTAAGTTCTTCAATGCATCGAAGGGCATCGGGACATCAGGAATCAGGCGGCCATCGTCGAATTCTGGCGTGGGGTCGTATTCAAATTCCGCCGCCTCCAGGAACGGTGCAAACACCAGCGCGTCGGAGTAAACATCGACTTTTATTACAGGTACGTCGCCCATTTGTATCCGAACGAATCCGTTGACATCGCTTTCGCCGATCTTCAATACAAGTTGATCGAATTCGAGCACTCCGCCGCCGCCAACAACGTGCGCATACAGTGAAAACGCCTGGTCACGCAGCCGCCGGCCGTCGATCGTGCCAAGTTGCGCCAGGCTGGGTATCTGCAGATCGTAACTGAACTCGGTGGAGGCGTTCATATCCTCGAGGTCCAGGTCACCAACCGCCGTCACGGTTGCATCGCCGACACCGACATTGAATCTGTCGTACCTCATGTGATCACCGCGCAGATTGCCGCGCGCATCGACGGTAAACGGCAGCTCGAACACTTCGATTCTCTCCAAACCACTGAGAAGGCTGCGCACGTCCTTGCCGCGGGCGCGGACATCGAAGTCGACCCACTCGCGTGATGTTGGAAGACCGAGCCCCAGATCGAGCCGGACATTCCCGGCCGGCCGGTCGAGTGCGATATCGCTCAGCGTCAGCATGTCGGGCTCCAGCAGTATGCTGCCGGAGAGCTCATACGCACCTGCCCGAACTTCTATACCCCCAATCTCGTCGATGACTTCCTGAAACTCGGGCCCCTTGATCTCAAAATTGAAGCGCGTACCGCTCAGTCCGCTTACCGGGGTCAACAGGCCGTCGACATCGACGGCCGAGCGGCCGACATTGCCGGTTACGTCTCGAAAACGGTAACCATCATCCCTGATCTCCAAGCGTCCCTTTATATCGTAGGGCTGTCCCGGCACTCCCGTCGGTGTCGCGAACGCCCCGATCAGGTCCGCCAGGTTGGGGCCGGTCAACTCGAAATCGAAGTCGCTGCCCTTGATGCCGGAGTTCAGCACAATCATGCCGTCAATCTTGGCCGTCACGTCTTCGACAATGCTGATCACCGGGCCACGTGTTCGAATGCCGCCCTGTACGTATTCGGCCCCACCCGTTACTGAAAACGGGTAGTCCGGCAGTCCCTCGATCCCGTAGGCGTCCGTAAACCGCTCCAGGCTGTCGCTTTTCAGACTGAAATCGAGATACGTCCCGGTGAGGTCGTCCGGATTACCCAGCCGTCCGTCCGCACGAATCTCGCCGAGCGACGTCCTGACCTGCATCTCCAGTATTTCAACGCCGTCGTCACCGACGTCCACCGTAAAACCCAGGGAGAATGCGCCGGTCGCCGCGCCGGGTATTCCCGTGATGTAACGAAAGCGCTCGATATCGGGCCCTTCGATTGTCAGCTTGATGATCGCATCATCAGGACTCGGGAAGTTCGGGATGTGCGCAGACGCGTCGATCTGCGCCTCGGCGAACACCATGCTGGCCTCGTTGACGACAAGTGTGCTACCGCCCGACTCAGCGTCGATCCGCAGCATGAACGGCGCCTCGCGCACCTGGTGGATGCCGGCAATGCGCAACACGCGGCCGAGGTCGGGCCCGTTCGCCACTGCCTTCAGACTGATGTCCTCGAAGCTTTGCAGGTCCTGGACAGTGCCGGTTGCCTCGACCTCGGTCTGCCCGATGTTCCCATTGATATCGAGCGCCAGCGGCCCGCCTTCCTGTGGAGTGAGTGAACCCCTGAGGTCGATGTTGCCCTCGCCTTCTTCGCCGATGCCCAGCATGCGCGTCAGGTCATCAATGTCCGGCCCGGCCGCCGTAAACTCGATCTCCGGTCGGCGCAGATCAGCGATGTCATCGATCCGGCCACGCCCCGAAAATTCGAACGTATCGAGCACGGCGCCAATGTCGAAGTCGAAATCCTGCCCGGCGAGCAGCGCGTCCCACGTGCCGACCTCACCGTCGACCGCTATTTGCCGCTCGTCCAGTGTTGCGTGCAGCTTCAGGTCGAGGAAGTCGTCTTCGCGATGCAGTTGACGGATATACCCGACATCCAAATGCAGTGGTCTGTTCCGTTCCGGGCTGTCGAAGACGACACTGACCCGGTCGACATCGATTTGGTAGAACAGGATGTCGAGCCCGGCGCTGTCCTCGTCTTCCTCATCCCCGCCACCCTCGATCGGCAGCACCCAATTCGGGTCGCCGTCTTCGGGGCGTACGAGTTCAATATCCGCGTCGTCGATATCGATGAGTTCCACGAGGATCGGCCCGCGGACCAGCGACCAGAGATCGACGCGAACCTCGACGCGGCCGACTGTCACCATGTTGTCGCTGTCCGCCCAGTCGGCGTTCTGAAAGCGAACATCTTCGGCAATGACGGAACTGGTCCCGCCCAGGTCTACATAGAAATTACCGTCGATCGCGAACTCACGGCCGGTCTGTTCGGTGACGAAACGCTCGACCTGCGGTTTGAAGACGCCCAGATCCGCCGTCCACAGCCATGTGAGTGCGAGCACGATCAGAGCGAGCGTGCTGAATGTGACCCAAAATGCGATGCGTCGCCAGCGCATGGTTATTCTTATCCGCGCCGCAAAAAACCCATGCTACCAGATAGAAAAATGGGGGTCAGACCCCTTTTCCCCCGCTTCAGATGCTAGTTGCCGTGCCGCTCGTCGACCTGCTTGCGAATCTGCTTGGCCCACCTGTCAATCAGTATCTTGGCGTCGCCGGTATGTGTGTATCCGGCTCGCAGCACCCGGCTCCCCGACCCCCAGCGAATCGCCGCGGCGATCTGTTCGCCGGTTACCGAATCGACGATCTCGCCTTCCATCGATAAACCGCCCAGGCCCAGGCCTGTAACCTTGGTATAGATGGAAACATTGAGCAGGCCGATGGTGTCGTCGACCTCTGCCAGGCCAATGCGAACACGAGCAACACCTTGTCCGGGCTCATTCACAACGGCGTAGCCGTCATCTCTGGTCAGCTGTCGCGTCAATGCGTCGACGACGTGCTGCTTGAGGTCTTCCAGTTCCTTGTCGCTAAATACCGGATTCTCCGGGTCGCGCTCGAACAGGATGGCCACGGAATCGATCATGAAACTCTCGTAGTCGGATATGCGCTCATCGACATAGCGGAGGTCGTCGTCGTCCTCCATCAATTCCAGCCTGGAATAATCACTCAGGAAGCCGGTCTTTTCGGGCTTCTCGACCGGTCCGGCGCAACCGGCAAGAATGAACAAGGCTGTCAGCAAAATAGTAAGCAGGGTCCTTGGATCACTCATGATTTACCTCTTCTTGCGACAAGAGTCTCGCACATCAAGCTTAAGTATACTTGCTGGTCGCCGCTCGCAGCTTGCCATTTGTGGAAAAAGGGATCAGACCCCTTTTTTTGAAAGTAGGGTCGAACCGCACTTTCAGGTGCCGATAATCTGCCGCGCCCAACGCACGACCTCGCGTACGCGCGGGGACGCCAGGTCATGGGCCTCGTCGAAGGTCACCCAGCGCCACTCGTGATGTTCGGGTTCACCGGTCTCGGGGGAAGGGCCCAGCACGACGTCTGTCTGCCCGGTGCGAGCGAGGTAATAGCGGGCCGTCTTGCCGCGGCTGTACGGACCCGTCTCCATGTACCGGTCACCCCATTCGAACTCTGTCTGGTCGATGCCCGTCTCCTCCTGTACCTCGCGCAGCGCCGCGTGCATTGGCTCCTCGGCTTCCTCGACAATCCCTTTGGGAAAGTCCCAGTGATGATAGGCACGCAACATTAACGTCAACCAGTCATCGTTTTCGCGGCGAGCAAGCACGACTCCGCAGGAAAGCTTTTCCCCGTTCACAGCGGCGTCCCTCGCAACACATCGACGGGCGCGGAGTTAATTGCGCTCCGTGCCGCGAAGTAGCCGCTGGCGCAAACGACGAGCAGGCCAGCCGCGACGCCGACAATCCACAGGAATGGATTGAATGAGTACGGCAGTTCGAACAGTTGCACCGCAAGGATTGCCGCAAGTATCGATGCCCCGGCCGCCGCGAGGATACCGGCCGCTGTCCCCAATGCCGCAAACTCGGCCATCACGCCCGCAAACACGATGCGTTTGCGGGCACCGAGCGCGCGCAGCATCGCGCTTTCGAAACGCCGTTCGTCAATCGTCGATTGCACAGCCGCGAACAGCACCGCGATACCGGCAGCAAGTGTGAAAAAGAACACCGCCTGCACCGCCATCGTTGCCTTTTCGATGATGCCGCGGACCTGCTGCAGGATGGCGTCCAGATCGATGACGGAGATCGTCGGGTGCTTGCGTACCAGGTCGACGAGTGCCCCGCTGTCTTCGCCGTCGACCCGCATACTGGCGATGAACGTCGCCGGGTAGTCGTCGAGTGCGCCTGGTGACAGTACGAGGAAGAAGTTCGGCATGAAGGAATCCCAGTTGATGCGCCGGACGCTCACAATCTCCGCGTCAAGCACCTGGCCCGCAATCTCGAACTGCAGCTTGTCGCCAATGCCGAGCCCGGTCTCGATCGCGACCTCTTCCTCGATGGACACCAGCGGCGGTCCCGCATAATCAACTGGCCACCACTCCCCTTCGAGCAACTCGTTACTCGAACTCAGGTGCGTGGCCCATGACAGGTTCTGCTCCCGATTGACGAACCACTCGGCATCAGGCGCCGGGTACTCACGGTCCTTGACCGATTCGCCGTTGATCAGCGTCATGCGCGCCCGGACGAGCGGCGCGAAGTCCGGTGGACTCACGCCGCGAGCCTCGAAAATGCCGGTAACGGACTCGGTTTCACTGCGTTGAATGTTGATAAGAAAATGATTCGGCGCGCTTTCGTCCAGCGTGCGACGCCAGCCTTCGAGCAAATCCGTGCGCACGAGCGTCAATAGCAGGAGCACCGTGAGCCCCAGCCCGAACGCGACAACCTGCACGGTGCTGGCCCTGCCGCGGCGGGCCACGTTCGCGAGGCCGTATCGCCAGGCGACGCCGACCCCCGAACGAAAGCGGCCCATCATCGCGACGAGTCCGCGACCGACGAGATACAGGGCACCCGCGATAACGACGATACCGCTCAGCAGGATCACCAGCATCGTCGGATCGCCAACCGAGCGATACAGCAGCGCGGCAACGGCCGCCAGTGACATACCGGCAACGAAAATTCGTGACGGCGCCGGCGGCATCACATCGTGCCGCAACACCCTGAGTGGCGGAGTGTTGCGCAACTGGATCAGCGACGGCAACGCGAAACCGATGAGCAGGACCATCGCGCTGCCGCAAGCGAGAATCACCGGCATGGGCCCGGGGTCGGGAAGATCTCCCTGGATGATGTCGGCGAGGATCCACGACAGGATCTCTTCCGCTGCAAATCCGACGACGCTGCCCGCCACCACGCCAATGATCCCGAGCATCACGAGTTGCACGATGGCCACCGAGATCACGAAGCCCTGGGTGGCACCCAGGCTTTTCATCAGGGCGACTGTATCCATGCGGCGAATCGCGAAGCGACGTGCCGACATTGCAATCGCAACGGCGCTGAGCAAGAGGCTGATGATGGCGGTCAGCGACAGGAAGCGTTTGGCGCGATCCGCGGCAGCATAGGCGCGCTCACCGCTCTCCTCCGCGCTGCGCAACCTGAGCGAGTCCGGCAACTGGTCCTGAATGGCCTCATTGAACTGGCTCACCGATTGTTCCTTACCGGCGATCAGCAACGCGTAGCGCACGCGGCTGCCCTCACCGATGAGACCGCTGGCCGGCACGTCCGCAACGTTCATCAGGAGTGTCGGTGCCAGCGAGGCAAAGCCGATCGATTGGTCGGGCCTGTAAGTCAACACGGCACCAACGCGCAGTTCGAGTTCGCCGACGGCCAGCAATTCGCCGACGTCCGCGCCCACACGCGCAAGCAGCGCGCTATCCGCCCAGACTTCGCCGGGCGCGGGAATACCGTCGGCTACACGTTGTTCGCTAAAGAGCGCATTCGATATTCGCACGGTGCCGCGCAGCGGATAACCGTCAGTCACGGCAAGCAGCGAGGTCAACGCGCTTTCGTCGCCCGCGAAGACGACGGTTGGGAAGGAAACCGTGTCAGCCATTTGCAGATCGTGACCGGCGGCCATCTCGCGCCAGGAATCCGGTATCGGGTCCTGCGACCGCAAGCGGAGGTCCGCCGCAAGGACTTCGTTCGCCTGCCGCGCGACAGCCTTGCCGATGCGATCCGTCAGGAAGCCAACGGCGGTCAACGCCCCCACTGCAAGAATCACGGCGGCAAGTAACACGAGCACTTCGCCGGAGCGCAATTCGCGCTGGAAACTCCGCAATGCGAAGGCGAGCGCTTTCACGCAGCGGCCTTCGTGTCACTGACGAGCTTGCCCGCATCGAGGCTCAGGATCCGGTCACAGCGACCGGCAAGCGAGCTGTCGTGCGTGACCAGCACGAGCGTCGTCGACGAGTTGCGATTCAGCTCGAACATGAGCTCCATGATCGTCGAACCCGTGCGCGTATCGAGATTGCCCGTCGGTTCGTCGGCAAACAGCACGGCCGGTTCGGTCGCAAACGCGCGCGCGATCGCGACGCGTTGCTTCTCGCCACCCGAGAGCTGTGCCGGGTAGTGGCTCCAGCGATCCGCGAGACCCACCTGCTCGATGATGCCGCGTGATGCGCTTCGGGCGTCGCGGACGCCCGCAAGTTCGAGCGGCAGCATGACGTTTTCGAGCGCATTCAGTGATGGCACGAGGTGAAACGACTGGAATACGAAACCGACGCTTTCAGCACGCACCTGCGCGCGGCCATCTTCGTCCAGCTCGCCGAGATTGATGCCGTTCAGCGTGACATGGCCCGTGGTCGGCAGGTCCAGGCCCGCGAGCAGCGCCAGCAATGTGGACTTGCCCGCACCCGACGGGCCAACGACGGCGACCGACTCTCCCGGTGCGACGCTGAAACTGACGTCGGAAAGGATGGTCAGAGTACCCTCGGGGCTGCTAACCTTTTTGCTGATTTGCTGCGCCGCAAGTACGGCGCCGACGGCTGAATGACTCGACATGCGTAGACTTCTGACCTTTGTTCTTCTGTTGACATGCACCAGTGTGCACGCGGCGGACGTTCCGACCGTGCTGATCTTCGGCGACAGCCTCAGCGCCGGCTACGGTATTGACGTTGACCAGTCCTGGGCTACCTTGTTGCAGTCGCGGCTGGAGCAGCAAGGTTACGAACATCGGGTCGTCAACGCCAGTATCACCGGCGAAACGACCGAGGGCGGCGCCGAACGGATCGGACCCGCGATCGCCAATTTCGAGCCTGCGCTGATTATCCTGGAACTCGGCGGCAACGACGGCCTGCGCGGCTTTCCGCCCGACCGCATGCGCGGCAACCTCGAAAAGATTATCACGGCAAGCAAGGAATCGGGAGCCGCCGTGGTACTCCTCGGCATCCGCATTCCAAGCAACTACGGACCGCGTTATACGCGGGCGTTCGAGAGTGTTTTCCGCGAAACGGCCGAGTCTCTCGACGTACTCTGGATCGAGTTTTTCATGGAAGGCATCGCCCTCAACGACGACCTGATGCAGGCCGATGGCATTCATCCGAATGCGGCGGCGCAGCCGAAGTTGCTCGACAACGCATGGCCGATCATCGAAGCGGCTCTGGGGCAGACGGACTGAGCATCATCGCCAGCGATACGATATTCTCGGAACCGGGCCGCTTACAACGACACAATCCGGCCCCATAAGGGAAACTCAGGCGTGGAAAAAATCTGGCTCAAGTCCTATCCGCCCGGCGTGCCCGAGGTGGTACCCGAACCGAAATTTCGCTCCATCCGCGAGATGGTCGAATACAGCTTTCAGGAACATCCGGACCGGCCGTCGTACACGAACATGGGTACGACGATCAGCTACCGCGAACTCGACGAACTGTCGATGCAGTTCGCGTGTTACCTGCAGAAAACGCTCGGGATGACACGCGGCGAGCGCGTTGCCATCATGCTGCCGAATCTGCTGCAGTACCCGATCGCCATGTGCGGCGCATTTCGTGCCGGTCTCGTCGTCGTCAACGTCAACCCGCTTTACACGGCGCGTGAACTCCGCCACCAGCTGCAGGACTCGGGCGCCCGCTGCATCGTCATCCTGGAGAACTTCGCGCACATCCTCGAGGAAGTCGTCGGCGATACCGCCATCGAGCACGTCGTCACGACCGGCGTCGGCGACATGCTCAAGTTTCCGAAAGGGCCGATCGTCAATTTCGTGCTGCGGTATATCAAGCGCGCGGTACCAGGTTTCTCGATCAAAGGCGACGTGACGTTCAGGCACGCGTTGCACGCAGGCGCGAAAGAGCAGCTGGGCCATGTCGAGATCGGCCTCGCGGACATCGCCTACCTGCAGTACACGGGGGGCACTACCGGTGTGTCCAAGGGCGCGATGCTCAGCCATCGCAATATGATTTACAACGTGGATCAGTCGATCTTCTGGCAGGGCGACGCGTATGACGGCGTCGAGCCGGTGGTCGCGATCACGGCTTTGCCGCTGTATCACATCTTTTCGTTACAGGGGAACTGCCTGCTCGTCATGGCGCAGGGCGGCCTCAATGTCCTGATCACTAATCCTCGCGACATGCCTGGTTTCGTCAAGGAAATCGCGAAATTCCACTTCAACCTGTTTACGGGTGTCAACACGATGTTCGCCGCGCTTCTCAATACGCCGGGGTTTCGTGACATCGATTTCAGCGCGCTGCGCATAGTCGTCGGCGGCGGCATGGCCGTGCAGCCTGCCGTTGCGCGTGAATGGGAGGAAGCGACCGGCAAGCCGATCCTGCAGGGCTACGGCCTGACAGAAACGTCACCGGCTGCTGTCTGCAACGCGATCGACGATGGCTTCACGGGTTCGATCGGTCTGCCAATCCCGTCCACGGACGCAATGATCGCCGCCGATGATGGCAATGAAGTACCGCTGGGCGAGATCGGCGAGATCTGCATCCGGGGACCGCAGGTCATGGAAGGCTACTGGCAACGGCCGGCGGAAACGGCGGAGGTCATGTTGCCGGGCGGCTGGTTGCGGACTGGCGACATTGGCCGCATGGACGATCGCGGCTACATCACGATCGAGGACCGCAAGAAGGACATGATTCTCGTTTCGGGCTTCAACGTATATCCGAACGAAGTCGAGAACGTGATCGTCGAGATGGATGGCATCCTCGAGGCGGCGGCGATCGGTATCGAGGACGACAAGTCGGGCGAGGTCGTGAAGATCTTCGCAGTACGGACCGACAATAGCGTCACCGAGCAGGACATCCTCGATCACTGCCGCAAGAACCTGACCGGCTACAAGCGGCCCAAGATGGTTGAGTTTCGGGACGACTTGCCGAAAACCAATGTCGGCAAGATACTTCGCAGGGCTTTAAGAGATGAATAAGGTGTGGTTGTTGCTTGTCGTCCCGCTGCTGCTGGCCGCGATTCCCTCCGCGCTCGACCCGGTGCGCGTTGCGCCACACATCTATGAGCTGGCATTCGAGAACGAGCGAGTGCGAGTGCTGAAGAAGATCATTCGTAATGGCGAGACGCCGCCGCTGCATTCACACCCGGACCACGTCGTGGTCTACCTGAACCCTTGTGCGTGGATGGAAGACGACGGCAACGGCGGCCAGCGCATGCAGTCGTTCGGGTTCGGCGAGCCGATCTGGGCGCCAGCGGAATCGCATGGTGGTGTCACCGCTGACGTCGTACAGGAGTGTCATGTTGTCGTGGTTGAACTGAAATGAGCCGTATTGCAATCAGAATGCCTTTGTTCCTGCTCCTGCGCGTGGCTGTCCTGTTTCTCGGGGTGGCTGCCTTGCCCGTCAATGCCCAGGAGACCGCGGACCCGCCTGCCGACGTCCCGGAGATCGTCGTAGACGAATTGGATCGTGGCACACCCATGCGCAGTGGCAGCGGTTTCACCGCCGCGGTTGAGAAAGGCGACTATGAAACGGCGGGCGAGTACCTGGATCTGCGCAACCTTCGCGGCGATGCCACCGAGCTGACCGGCGCGCAACTTGCGCGTCGCCTGTCCATCATCCTCAAGCGCGCAAACTGGGTCGATGTCGACACACTGGTTGATCATCCCGAGGGCCGCAGGAATGACAACTTGCCCGGCTATCGCGATTCGATCGGGGTTATCCTGGACGCGGGCAAGGAGCGGCGTCTGTTGATGCAGAAAGTGCCCCGCGGTGATGGTGCCTATATCTGGAAGGTCTCCAACTCGACTGTGTCCCTCATTCCGCAGCTTTACGCGGAGTACGGCTATCCGAAAATCGTAGAGGAAGTACGGCGAAAACTGCCGAACGTTGTCATCCTGGGCTATGAGCTGTTCAAATGGGTCATCGTATTACTGGTTGCCGTATCAGCATACGCTGTCGTTTTCGTGCTGGCACTGGCAATCCGGCGCTTTTTCGGAGATCCGGGCTCTACCTCGCGCCGGCGGGTCTTCCGGTTCCTCGTCGCTCCGTTCGGCATCTGGATGACGGTCATGGCCATGAACGTGACGGCCACCTGGCTCGGCCGTGGCGAGGCTGCCGAGCAGATGGAGCGAGCGTCGCCGATCGCGATATTGATCACCGTGTGGGTAGCTTTCACCACGATCAACCTGTTCCGCGATATCTACTCGCGACACCTGCAGAGAATCGACCGTCCGGGCGCACTGGTGCTGTTACAGCCGGCTGGAAATGCCGTCAAGCTGCTGGTTCTTATCGTCGCTCTGCTGGTATACCTGGACAAGCTCGGTATCAATATCACGACGGTACTGGCCGGTCTGGGCGTAGGCGGTATCGCCGTCGCACTTGCGCTGCAAAAGCCGCTCGAAGATGTATTCGGCGCTATTACACTGTATACGCAACAACCCATCAGGGTTGGTGACTTTTGCCGCATCGGCGACAACCTCGGCACCATAGAAAGTATCGGGCTTCGCACGACGCGCATCCGTACGCTCCAGAACACGGTGATCGCCGCTCCAAACGGCAAGGTCGCGGGCGAACCCATCGATAATATCTCCGCACGCGAACGAATTCTGTACTGGCCAAAACTGCGACTCCGTTATGACACGACACCCGAGCAGATTCAGCAGGTGCTGGATGGCATTCGCGACCTGCTGGGCAGTCATGAGCGGGTGTCACAGGGAGACTTTCGCGTGCGCTTCAAGGAAATTGCTGAAGACGCGTTCCTAATCGAAGTCTATGCCCATCTCGAAACGCGTGTCTGGACCGAGTACCTCGAGCTCGTCGAGGAACTCAATTTGCGATTCCTCGAGATCGTGGCCGAGGCGGGCACCAGCCTCGCACTACCGGCCCGGGCGCTTCACATCGAAGGAAGCACCGAAAGGGGCGAGCTGACTCCAGGTTGAAGCCAGCTTCTGGCAGGTAACCGATTTCTAGAAAGTCGCTTGTATGTAAAGCGAGGGACCGTAATACTCCAGCTCGAAGCCGCCATTCAATTCGGACCCTTTCGAATCGGCTGAAGCATTGAAATATCTCACACCCACACCGAATCCGAAATTCCGCCACGGCTGCCATACAACGTCTGCATCAATCTCAACAATGGAACCGTCTATCGAATCGAGTTCGAGCGCAAAGCCCATCGCAGCCACGTTGAACGCCACGGTTGGCGTTATCCTGTAGGCGTACGATGCACCAAAATGCGGCAACGGGGCGCTAACGTCTTCGCTCTCCTCCCCGGTATTTGCAACCGGACATCCCGGCGGGGTCGATGGAGTAGTGGTCGGGTCACAGATCGCACCGGCGAGGCCCAACGCGGCTTCCAGGGTGGCGATGTGCAGCCCCGCCTTGAGCTGGAGATCAGAACGATCACTTCGCATGACGGAAAACCCGTAGGTCAGTCGACCGACACTGGTGTCATAGCGCGTCGAGATCTGACCGGCCTCAATAAAGAGATCGCCGACCTGCACGGGCGGGCTGTAGGTTTCTGATTTGCTCCCGCTCCGATTGAGCGTGAAGTATTCGAACTCTAGCGAGTGCCGCTGCGCAAAATGCCAGCCTATTCCTGCCCAACCGACCGCTTTGCCGTCTTCAACACCCAGCACATCCTCGACGTCGATCGGCGGAGCTGGGGGCAAGTCATCACCGTTAATGCTGATTTCGGAGTTCACGCTTGCGTAAAACGCGCCCGCATACACCCGCCAGGGATCGTCGAACCAGTCGTCTTGTGCGTCTGCATTCACCGGCAGACTGGCCAACAGCCCAGCGACAGTGCTGCTTATGAGTAGTCTTTGAAACTTCATTTCCACTTCCCCTTCCGTTATTTGGTGCCTCGTGCGGAATCCGATGTGATAACAGCCGCATTGCCGATGCCGGCCTTGCGAAGTACCGCGGCTATCAACGGGTACGCCAGCCAGCCAATCTCCCACGCCGTCGCACTGACGAAGGCAAGAACCAGTGTCAGCATCGCCGTTAATGGTTCCGCGAGCACCCGAAGCTGCAGTGCAGCGACCTCGTCGTCGCCGATCTCCGGAGTCAACAAGCGACGCCTGGAACTTGCGTACCACCAGGCTGCAGCGGCGGCGAAGCCGACGAGCCCGGCAGCGATACTCTGCATTGCCAGGACCAGCGGCTCGTTGCCGACGCTAATACCGAGGCTTACCGTCAACAGGTAAACAAGTACCAGGACGATCTGCAATAACGAGATTGCCGCATGCTTGCCGTCGGTTCGACTGAGGTTGCCGAGCAAGAGATTGCTTTGAAACCAGTAGATCAGGACGACGACGACACCCACGAGTGCCAGAAGCAAAGATTCGAATCGAAATGCAACAAAGCTGGCCAGATCGAACGCGACGGACTCATCGGGCTCGGGCAGATCGAAAACGATCATAACGATAACCAGCGCGAATACCGTGTCGATCAGCATCTCGAGGCGGCGTAATTCTTTGCTCTCGCGCTGAAGCTGTCCCGCGGTAGCGGGCTTGTCATCGAGCAGCTTCGAGACGATGCGCTTCATTGACCTTTTGCTCTTGTTGTCCCCCGGGCGAACCATTGTAGTCGCCGTGGCCCTGCGATCACGTCAGTAGTGACCGCAACAACGATCAGTCGTGGTAAGCAGGACTGAGCTCGTGAACCGCATCGACCAGTACCGCGAGATTGTCCGGGTCTATGTCCGGCGTGATGCCGTGGCCAAGGTTGAACACGTGGCCGGGTCCTTTGCCATAGCTTGCCAGCGTGTCGGCGACACCCTGTCGAATGACTTCGGGACTCTCGCGCAGGGTCGCGGGGTCCAGGTTGCCCTGCAGTGCCACTTTGTCGTCGACGTGTTTGCGCGCCGTCTCGAGATCCGTGGTCCAGTCGACGCCGAGCGCGTCACAACCCGTGCCGACCATGTCGGTGAGCATCTCGCCAGCACCCTTCGTAAACAGGATGACCGGAATCCGCCGACCATCCTTCTCGCGTGTCAGTCCGTCGACGATTTGTTGCATGCTCGCCAATGAGAAGCGGCGATAGTCATCGCGCTCGAGGGCCGCCCCCCAGGTATCGAAAACCATGATGGCCTGCGCCCCGGCCTCTACCTGCGCGTTCAGATAGTCAGTCGTTATCGCCGCGACTTTGGCGAGCAGTTCATCGAGGACGGCCGGATCTTCTTTAGCGAGACCCCTGATCGTTGGAAACTCGCGGCTCGAGCCGCCTTCGACCATGTAGGTGCCGACCGTGAAGGGACTGCCGGCAAAACCGATCAGCGGCACCATGCCGTCGAGTTCGCGGCGAATCGTCCGCACCGCATCGAACACGTAGCCGAGCGAGTCGCTGACGTCCGGCGATGGCAGCTTGCGGATCTCGCTCGCAGACCTCACGGGCCGCTCGAATTTCGGCCCTTCGCCTGCCTCGAAGGAAAGCCCGAGCCCCATCGCATCCGGAATCGTCAGGATGTCCGAGAACAGGATGGCCGCGTCGAGCTTGTAGCGCCGGAGCGGTTGCATCGTGACTTCGCAGGCGAGCTCGGGATTGCGGCACAGGCTCATGAAATCCCCGGCCTGCGCCCGCACTTCGCGATACTCGGGCAGGTAGCGGCCGGCCTGGCGCATGATCCAAAGTGGCGTGCGCGGCACGGGCTTGCAGAGGAGCGCCCGCAGGAGAAGGTCGTTCTTCAGTTCTGTCACGAGAATTGCTCCGCGATGGATGTCTGAATGGCTTCCGCGGCTTCGCGCGGACTGTCGGCGTCACGGATCGGCCGGCCAACAACGATGTAATCGGCACCATTCGAGAACGCCGTTTCGACTGTAACGACGCGCTTCTGGTCCCCGACCGGCCTGTTGTCCACAGGCCGGATGCCGGGCGTGACGACGAGCAGTTTCTCATCGATGAACTGCCTGAGCTGCGGCACCTCGAGCCCCGATGAGATGACACCGTCACAGCCAGCCTCGAGCGCACGATTGGCGCGGGATAACACGAGCGCACTGACGTCACAGTCGAAACCGAGATCGTCGAGATCGCCGCGATCGAGGCTCGTCAGAACCGTAACGCCGAGCACTTTGAGTGTGTCGCCCTTGTTTTCGGCGGCGGCCTCCATGATTGACTGATTACCGTGTACGGTGACGAAACTCGCGCCCCGATCCTTGAGTTGCCGCACAGCCGAGCCGACAGTCGCCGGTATATCGAAAAACTTCAGGTCGCAGAAAACCTTTTTGTCCCGCTCGAGCATCCAGTCGAGCAATTCGAAATAGCCGCCGCTCATCATCAATTCGAGGCCGATCTTGTAGAAGGTGACCGAATCGCCGAGTTCGTCGGCGAGCGACTTCGCCCGATCACAGTCGGGAACGTCCATCGCGAATATCAGGCGGTCTCGGGCGGGAATGTCTTTTGGAGTCACTGGCGATCTCGATTGGAATTCCGGGCGCGAATTCTAACCTGAAAACCGCGCGAGTGGGCACGTGAGATCGGTTGAGGATTTGGTCGCCTGCGGGAGTTTCTGAGCGAGTGGAATAACGGTGTCTATTGCCGAGTGAGGAAAGTGCCGCAGGCGACCAATGACTCAGCGAGAGCGTGTCACAGTCGCGCAGTTTTCAGGTTCCTAGGCCGAGATGCGTTCGTGTTCGGCGAATGCATAGCGATCGGTCATGCCGGCGATGTAGTCGGCCACGACGCGTGCCCGGCTCGCCTCATCGCCGCGTTCAGCCGCGTTCGCGAATTCGGCGGGCATGCGCTGCGGATTGCTCATGAAGGTCGTGAACAGATCTTCAAGCACGACCTGTACCTGACGGGTCATCGCAAGCTTCTGCGCATGGCTGTAAAGGTGCCTCGACAGGAACTGCTTCAGAGACTGGTGTTGGTCTGCAATCTCCTCAGAGAAACCGACCAGGCGCCGGCCGGCGGCCCGGACATCATCGATGGAGCCGGGCGCCGCTGCCTCTATATTGCGTCGCGTCGTCTCGATCAGGTCGGTGACTACGGTGTTGATCATGCGGCGAATGATCTCGTAGATCAGGCGCCTGTCCTCGAGGTCCGGGTAACGCCCGACAACCTCGTTGTGCTGCGCCTCGAATAACGGCTGTTCCCTGAGTTGCTCGAGGCTGATCAGGCCGGCCCGGTAGCCATCGTCAACGTCGTGATTGTTGTAGGCGATGGCATCCGAGATGTCTGCAAGCTGTGCTTCGAGCCCCGGGTGGGTCCGGTCCAGGAATCGCTTGCCGACGTCGCCGAGTTCTGCGGCATTCTTTTTCGAGCAGTGCTTGAGGATGCCTTCGCGAGTCTCGAACATCAGGTTGAGACCTGGAAAATCAGCGTATTTCGCTTCCAGTTCGTCGACAACCCGCAGCGACTGCAGGTTGTGCTCGAATCCGCCATAGTCGCGCATGCAGGCGTTCAGCGTGTCCTGCCCGGCGTGTCCGAATGGCGTATGGCCGAGATCGTGGGCAAGGCAGATCGCTTCTATCAGCGACTCGTTGAGCCCGAGTGCCACAGCGGCCGAGCGCCCGATTTGCGCGACTTCGAGCGAGTGCGTAAGCCGCGTGCGGTACAAATCACCTTCGTGATTGACGAAGACCTGCGTCTTGTAAACCAGGCGCCGAAACGCGGTTGAGTGGATTATGCGGTCGCGGTCGCGCTGATATTCGCCCCGGTACCTGGGGCCGGCTTCGTCATAACGCCGTCCCTTTGACCGTTTCTCGTCCGCGGCGTAGGGCGCGAGCGTGGCGGCATTCATCAGTCGGCCGCCTCCAGGATGCGGTCGAGCAGTTGCTCATCGTAGTCGCTTGTTACATACGCTGCCCCTAGCGAACCGAGCAGGACGAAGCGCATCTGCTTGTCGTGCACTTTTTT
>Ga0209578_10001574_pt1 | contig 20848 bp, 18 predicted proteins | sample tdAd472_FD_187127 | JGI IMG/M metagenome (GOLD analysis project Ga0209578, IMG submission 187127) | Marine sediment microbial communities from the Atlantic coast under amendment with organic carbon and nitrate - tdAd47.2 (SPAdes)... | ecosystem: Environmental > Aquatic > Marine > Coastal >...
TTTTATATGCTCAAACATATGTTTGAGCATATAAAAAAATCTTCAACTTAAAATCTTTCACTTAAAATATTTATTTTAAATCTTCCAAAATAAATCTTCCAAAATAAATCTTTAAACTTTAAATCTTTCAATATTGCCCCCGAGTATGCCTAAGGGATAATTCCCTCAGGCAATTCCCCCCCAAGCCCTTTCCTATAATATTATTCCCTTAGGCAATTCCCCTAGGCAATTCCCCCCCAAGCCATTTCCTATACTAATAATTCCCCTAGGCAATTCCCTCAGGCATTTCCCCCCAAGCCCTTTCCTATAATAATATTCCCTTAGGCAATTTCCCCCCAGGCAATATTATTTAATAATTACCTTAGGCAAAAAATCTTGACAAAAACTCAGATTTTTTTCATACCAATTCTTATACTATCCCCTTACATCTTTTTCCCTTACATCTAACAGAACTCCAAACAACGACTTTCTTTTTCTCTCCGTCCACTCTCCGTTATCTTACTCATTGTTCTCGACATGACTCACACTTTTCTCACTTTTCTCTTTTATTTATAAGATATTATAAGATAATATAAGAGAATGAGTAGAGTGAGTAGAGTGAGGCATGATTAATTTGTGAAATACATGAATTTTTATTTTTTTTCTGGATGGTTATCTCATAACCACACATCCAGAAAATTTCTTTTCTTTCTCTTAGTTTTTGATTTTTCAAATTGATCACGGAACTCCGTCGTCACTACTTTTCTGTTCTCACAGACAGACAACAGAAAATATGACTCGAGACGTGAGAATTCTTCAAAAAATGTCCAATATTGGAAGAGCCGCTCAAATACAACCTTTTCGAATATATGATATATCTCTGGGTATACACCCAAAGATTTCACGATTTTACTTTTATTCTCTTCTGATTTTATAAGACAATAAAAGACAATCTCACACTTACTCCGATTTCTCATATTCAACCTAATCCCATCAATCGCCACCCGTTTTCCTTGAACCATACGATAATACCAAAGTCGTCGGTGTTACTAACGAACCGATCGGCACATTATCGGCATCTGTAACGGAAAAATGCAATTGGTACACAGATATTGGGGCCGGGTTATTCAAACGATATTTTATAAAAGGTGAATATTCAAAACGATATTTAGTATCGAATCCATCGTTTGACTCCGTAAACACTCCGATGATCGGATTGTTACTCTCCGCTGACGTATTGTATGTCTGGATCGGCATGTCCAACATACGAATAAAACCAGTTCCCTTAATACGTGTAGGTAATTGTTCGGATTCAAAAGTTCCAATGGGACCTTCCGCAAATGTATAACTATTTGTTGAAAAACCTAATGCATTCGCCAAAGCAATAGTATCGAAAGTCAGACTCACAACTGCAGTAGGTCTTCCCGTTTGGTATGAAAATCTGAAACCTTTATACCTATTGTAAGCCACCACCCAATTAATTGGATTATCTACACCCGGATCGTCTGTCTCTTTGTTCAACGCTTCCTGCAAATAACCTGAAGCCGTTTCGTAAGTATCCGTTCTTGCATTTATGTCAATCAAAAAATTATCGTCGCCTGCCGGATCTCCACCTGCGTCTATATATTGATATCCTACCGACATTCTCCCTTGTGGTATCTCGATTAATGGGTTTTCATTGATACTCGCATGAAGTAACGCAATTTCACAATTGGCCGGTAATTCAATTTTTTCTTTCAGTTGCAGACGGAAATCCGCAGCTGTATTTGTATTTCCTGTTGTGTCACTCTCTCTACATGTAACCACTAATTGGCGTGTCGTATCCATTGTCTATACATATAAATATCTTTTACACGCTCGGCAAGCCTTCCAAGATATTCACGTTGCCGTTGGGGTTGATCTCAACAAGTTTCTGGACTTCCGCATACATTGCCACAGCGTCTCCTGAAATAGATGTTGGATGTTCCATTGTGAACTCAATCGGCTTATTCTCGCAACGGGTTGCGTTGGCCATATGGTCTCCCATAGCAGGATCCTTCTGGTAATTGAAACTCATGTATGAGTTAGCTCCGCCAAATGCGTCGTAAGTAGAATCACCCCATGGAGTATCCTCGTCAGTTGACAACAACATTCCACTGGAATCTCCCTTGATTACAGAACCTGAGACCTCAGGAGAAGCTTGATCAATAAAAGTACCTGGAGCACATGTGAATTTTCCGTTGTATGAATCCTTGCTGTTAGCGTACAAGATTCCGCCCATTCCAGTGTTAATATTCACATCCTGATTCCAATAATTCTGTCCGTTGACACGAATATTGATTTTTGTATCGGCACTTGTGTATCTCTTTAACCATGAATTGTCTACTCCTGTTGCCTCATCAGCCATAGGTACAGCCACATTCACCCGTTTAAGCTGTTTGTTAGCCAAATTCATCTGAACATTAGTAGATCCCGCTGACTCAGGTGCCTTGGTCGTGGCCATGACGTCCGTAACATGTTTCACGTATGGCATCTCACGTTTCGCATTCATTACAGCATCAGGGTATCTAATGAAATCACATACAAGAGGTGCCGTTGAAATTGAGTATCCAGTTGGCAATGTGTTGTTTGACACATCCTGAATTGCCACCTGGGCAAATAAAGAAGAATCCTTTAAGGTAATGTCTACATACAAATCCGAATCCAATGCATACAGAGGAATCTCGCTTGACTCGAAAAAATCAAACAAATCCTTCAGATATACAACTACGTCATAAGAAGATGACGCCGAGGTCGTCCATGTCACCGTTGTCTCCGGTTCGAAAACAACTTGATTGTACGAAAGATCAAATGCCGTATTTGCAGGAGTAGCATCAGCAAATTGATTCTGCATACCGTATACGTACAGCTGCTTCGATGGATGACTTGGCAAATCTCCCATAGTCTTCTTCATCTTGTAATAATTTGAAGCACGCAAAGGCACTGTCTGGATCTGGGTTCCACCCATTAACAGAGTGGCGCTCTCGAATAATGCAAAAACACCTGAAGGATTTGTGCTCCAAAAATCATTTGTGTCGGCCACGACAGTCATAACGATTCGGGCACGCTCACCGTCAAGAAAATTGGTTCTTGGGATCTTATACAAAAGTCTACCGCCACTATTGACTGTGGGAGGGATACTTTCTGTTGTATATGAGGAAACGGGTGTGAGATTAAACTCGTTAAGTTTCAAGTTCTTCTTCATTTTAGCTTCGACGCTCTTCGACATCTATATACTGATCTTATCAGAAGTTTTTTAATGATCCGGACTTATTGCGACAAATCCACGACTCTCCACGTATTGCAAGGTTCCTAATACCGGACATGCCGATCCGTCTAACTTCTGTGCTGCCAAATTGAATGCCGATCCGCTCTTAAATTGTACATGTTCAATCGGGAAATGACTAAACTCTCCGTTTCCATAAGCCGACCATACCACACGTGGAGGCAAACTATTCGGTTTCTCAAGTATGAAATATTGTAAAGGACCGTCAGCTCCGTTGGCACTTACTTGCAAACTTGAAGGATAGACAGTTCCTCTCGCGTCGACTACTTTATGAGCGTCGTAATCGATATCGGTACTTTCGCCATCAAATATTCCCAGATCTATTGTTCTGTAAATATCTCCGCCTGACACGCCCACATCGATTGTTCCTACCGCTGTTCCTTGATTAGTTCCAGCTGCTGTACGGGTTATCTCCAAACTATTCACACACACAAGACTTGCGTCTAAACCGATATTGTAACCACTAGTTCCAGCCATGGGACCAGTCACGCGAATAGTTTCCAAGTTTCCATTCAATCCCTCAAGTACAAATTCTTCTGCTCCAGATCCTCCGCTTGTGTCATTTGCGTTGTCTGACCAAATCCATAAATTTTGTTCCGTTGACAAATCATGAGGGTAATCAGTATTAAATAATCCAACTACGCCATCCGCAGGATCGACATTAGCATATCCACGTAAAATCTTGTTATGGGCTCGATAGTTTCTATTGAATCTTATATCATCTCCTGTCCAACCATTTGGATTTACCGACATTACTATTCCTGTAATTATTATTTCTTATCACCAACGACGTTCGCTATGGTCCGCATAACCCATATACTTAGCTGCCATCGATGTAGGTTTCTCTAACGGTGCCTCCGTCGAACATACACTCGACCCTACTACATCTATAGTACTCTTTGATTTAACCGGACCTGTTACTCTCAATAATAAATTACTAGGAGCAGCCAATAATACTGCTGCGGTTCCGTCCATCTCCGTTATCGTGAAACGTAAATCATACAATTCAATAGGTTCAGTATTATTCAAAGAAATCATTTGAACCTGGGGCGCAAACCAATTTGTTGCAGCTCCATAATCTAAACTTAACGGAACCATACCCAAAATATTTGACACCGTTGATGATGTACTGTTATAAGTATCCAAAGTCACGCTTTCAAAATTTACTACTACCGCGCCTTTAGATCCTGGTACATAATCAGAAACCCATTGTAAAACTGGCAATGTTCCTTCTAATGTTTCTGTTACAAAACCCATTACGTGACCTAATCCTTCTTGAAAATTCCAAGTTACGCCTACGATCACGCCATCTGAATCATATCCAATTGTAAATCCTACACTTGGATCAAATTGTACGGTAAATCTTACTGGAAATACTTGTGATGCCAATGTTTCACTGTTAATTTGAGATTCTATCTTGAAAGCCAATTCTTGAGGATAATAACTTTGATTTTGTAAGGCGGCATTGAAAGTATATGTGTCTCCGTCTGATAGTTTCGTTACAGTTCCAGTTATATTCATATTGTTCGTCAACGTGAATTTGTATGACTTCCTTAACGAAGCTCCCACCAATCCCACATTTCCATTAATTGGGATAGTTACCTTTTCTTTTAAACTGACTCTAAAATCATTCGGGTTATCCTCCACAGAAGATACAGCCACAAGTTGCATTTAAAGAATGGTAGAAAAAAATAGGTTACTTTTTTCTTTTAAGACTTATATGTCCGTCGTTAGAATTCGAGGATCTGATGGTGAAACCATAAATTGTACAGAAGGCGCCCTTCATGTTATGTCTGATGGTGCCGCTGGTTCTACACCACCTAATCTAAATATAGCACGAGGCGACGAATCCGATCTCTCTAATTTTCAACTAAACGCATATGAAGATGCCGTAGGTGGAACTTTAAAAGTCTTCTGGACAAATGCAGCTGATTGCCAATTTTTGACTTCTACTGTTCTCATAGAAATTTGGAGCACTAGCGCTAATGACACTATCGCCGGCTCAGGCGCTCAAGTCGTTGAAGTTAATTATATTAACGATCTCATGGAATCCGTTACTTCCCAAATTGATATGAACGGCACTACCGTAGTTTCCGTTGGCGAAGGTTATCGAGTTAATTCAATGCGAGTCATACAGGCTGGATCTACTATGTGGAACGAAGGTGCCATATATACTGGATATTCCTCTAAGTCCCAAGTTCTTAATCTTATTGCTTACGCTCAAGATGGTCGTGAACGATGTGGCTTATGGTCTACCGCTTCCAATCAAAATGTTTACCTTAAGAATGTGACTTATTCCAACGGAGGAAGTCACGGATGTTTTGTAAATCTTCGCATCAGAGATATTGCATCTGGTTTGGAAAGTATGCATAGTCGATGTCATATTACCGCCGCTCAAACTCAAAGTCAAGATCTTAATTGGCTTAAAGTTCCACCTGGACACGATTTTTATATGACAATTCAGACGGGTGGTAGTGTTACTAATATATCAGCTACTGTCAACTGTGTTCTTGAAACTCTAGGTGAATAATCAAAGCACTACCCTAGTGTGGTACTTTGATTATTTGATTACTAATGTAATCTGAAGAACCGTTTCCTTTTGTTACGTTTTTCCATTCCCATTGGATCTATATCGAATATTTCCATTGACGACTTACTTTCCTCTTGGGGTTCTGTATCTTCTACCTCAATCTTCTCCAGACTTTCTTTCTCTTGATCGGTGATTGGTTTAAAAGGTTTACTTTTGACAATTCTAATGGGTTTTCTTTTGATATTGGAAATCATGATTGGCGCATCGTAATAATCACGAGCCACCTGTTGAGTGTGACCTAAAATTTCATGATGCCGTTTCTGTTCAGCTTCATCTCGCCCACTCCCATTAATATTATACCGTTCATACGATTTCCTTAAAGCTACGTTCATCCATTTCAATGGCCAACAGTGATATCTTAATGATCTCACTCCTTTACAGTAACCTTCTCCGTTCTTCTTACTTAATAACCAGTTTCCCTTTGGTAATTGTTCAAGTAATTTTTTTTCAATAAAAAATCGTTTTGTCTGGCAATTCTTCTGTTCTCGAATAACCCATTCTCCTGTTGTGGTATTAATATAATTACCTTCTTCCAGATCCGTATCTGATAATCTTGTCAGGAACATTTCTGAGACACGCAATACATAACCATAACTAAACACCAAAGCAATTATTTCAGATACCGTTCCAGTTCCTCTTATTCGTTTTAATTCTGGTAATACCTCAGTTTCCCAATCAGGAATATTGTCAATAGGAATCTCAGGAACAATATTGATTCTTCTAAGACATGCTCCTCGTAATCGTTTAAATTGATGATATTTGTTAGGATCACATCTAGTCATAAGAGAAGAAAGTGCCGATATTTTAGTTCTTAACTGTTCATGGTTCGCTATTTTATATTTTTCCAATAGAAATTCTAATATAGCATCCGCATGACTATTCATGAAATTATAGTGAATGTGATCTCGTTCCAAACCGAAATGTTCGTTGACTGTGTTCAATAATGAACGGTAATTTTCATATGTCGACTCATTACGTATGCCATTAGGACCCTCTTGGAAACTCTTTATACTAATTTTGTCCATTATATATATTTAAATTTTTATTTTTCATTACCAACGTATTTAGGAGCACCTCCCTAGAGAGGACATAATATATATGATTGATTATATGATCCCGGAGAAACCATTAACCCGATGTAATAAACATCCACTTGATGATATTGTATTTATCAAAGAAGATGGATATCATTACGGAAGATGGAACTGTGCTAATCCATCTTGTAACAAATATGTCTGTTGGGCTAAAAAACCTCAAACCGATAATGCCATGAAAGAAAGACAAGCCCGAATTCTACGAGTTATTCTCGATCTTACTGATCCACTCAAACAAGTTAACGAAGATGACCTTAAAACTCTACTTGAAATGTTTTCTTCCGTTCATCCTTCCTTTAGAGCACTTCGTGTTCTCGATGACATGCTTCTTTCTTCTATTCCTCTAATTTGATCATACCAATTTAATATGATTGGTATGATCGGTATGAATCTCAGATTCAGACTCAGATATTTTTTTCTCTTTTATTCTCTTTTAAAATCAAAAGTAAATAAAAGTAAAATCGACGAATCTCTGGGTATATATCCAAAGATTTTCTCATTTTCAAGCCAAATGATCATTTTGGCTTATTTTCCATTCCTCTCATTTGATTATACCGATTTAGTATGATTGGTATGATCGGTATGAATCTCAGATTCAGACTCAGATATTTTTTTCTCTTTTATTCTCTTTTAAAATCAAAAGTAAATAAAAGTAAAATCGACGAATCTCTGGGTATATATCCAAAGATTTTCTCATTTTCAAGCCAAATGATCATTTTGGCTTATTTTTCAGTCCCGCCAGACTCGGGTTCCCTTAAAGCATCAACTGATTCAGGCAAGGGTGGTTCATTAACCTCATAGATAATGTAGGAATTCCGTGTTGTCAAGTTTACGGCTGGTCTCTGAGTTATTGGATCGACTATACTTGTCTTTATCGATTTTATCGTCTTATCCTCCTTCAATTGGATTGTATAAGAGTTCTCGTATGAATAAACATATCCTCCTTCTGCTAAGTTCTTGCTTACGAATCCAATATTGCTTACTTTTCCGTTCTCATTATAGAAATTGGCTTCAGATATCAAATCTGATTTGATAAGCCAAAAGGGTGCCGAAAACAAGGTTGGTTCACTCTGGGCCTGCGCCAAAGCCGAATCACTCTCATATAACAGACGGGTTTGCGTTGCTGGATTATACCACGGAGCTGCTCCTCGGTATGTCTGATAAGCTGTTGACTGGACATTGTCGGTATGATAATTCTGAGTCGTGTCAAATCCCAAATCCGACCATAACTGACCACTCAGTCGCAATACCGTTCCTCCTAACTGTGTCACCGCATAGGGTCTATCAGCCTCCCATTGAACGTCGACGGCTGGATTGCCATTACTTCCTGTCTGAGGCTGATGCAAAAAACTAAATGCGAAACGAGAGTTACCCTCCTTATTGTATGTGAACAGTAATTGTGGAGCTCCTATATTCTGCATTGGGACATTTCCAATGATTCCATACCAGCCATTTGGATTATCCGTAGCGATAGTTCCGCCACATACATCGTATCCGTTATCACTCATCTGACCCAAACCGAAATTCTCAGAACTAAACATCTGGAATACCGGACTGTTCGTTGATATAAAATTGCCTGTAGGGAAACTATTTACGGTGGGCGTGGGTGCAACCAATTCATTATTTATTAGTAATGCCAATTGGTCCACTGTATAATTCCCGTTCTCTATCGCTATGGTTGTCGTCTTAGTATACGGAGCCTTCCCTACTGAATTTCCGCTTCCTTCTGTAATGAAAGCCGGAACTAGATCAACCAAAGCCGGATCTACTCCCTCAGCTAAAGCATATGAGTAAAAATAACAATCTACCGTTGCAGTATTGTTATCGTCGGTTATAGAAATCACGTCTGTAGCTGCTTGTGTTGCCAAAAACGCGTAATTGACTCTGATTTCAGATCCCTGACGCAAATGAATAGGTTCCTCGAAAGTATTGATCCATTCACTATAATTATCGTTGAGAGGGACCACATTGTCCGCATTTCTTGCACATTGGATTACCGTCTGCATATATTCGATCTTGCAAAAAACATCCACTTAACGAACACGTTTAAGTCTAGGGTTTGATCGTTTCGCTCCACGAGATGCCTTCCTTGAGCTAGCCGCCAAGATTGCCGATGCCTCCGACGGGGACACTCCTTCTCTTTTAGAAATTCCAAGGGCTACTTTCTCAAAACCAGGATGACGTGATGCCTTCTTTCTCTGTTTCTTTTCTGGCATATTCCTACTTTGGTGATAATAATGCTAAAAAATATGATTCACTATGGATTCTATATGATTAATACCATCAAAGAAGAATTCACAGCTATAGTATTTATTATTCGAGACTCGCTCCGTCAAAGATTTCCGAACTCGAAGGTAATAGCTTATTTTTTCCCATATCCGGAAGACTCGCCCCTTGGTGACCCCTTACAATATTAAACTTTCTGCAAAATAAAATCCGGCTGGAACAGGTGGCGCTCTTCAATATTGGACCTGCTTACTTTTTTTCCCCTTACTCTCTCCTGGCCTTTTGAGATCGATTTAAAAGGAAGGATTTTTTGGCGATCCAGGCTCAGTCCTAAGTTTCTGTGATTTTTTAGATATCGAGGCCGTTTTGTGTCTAACAGAGCTCCGTGAGGTGTTTTTGGACTCTGACTCTCTTACAAAATATCAAAATTTTCCGGACTCGTCCTTTGGACATAACCAGCCGAAAAATTTTGACAAAATCCCATCACGTCGTCAAATTTTCGACACTCAAACGACTCACTCCTTTTATTCTCTTTTAATTATAAGAAATAAAACGAGAATAAAATGAGAATGTGTGAGTCATGTGAGAAAGAGTGAGAAAGAAAACGGAGACAAAACGGAAAAAAGCTAAAAGTCGTTGTTTAGACTTCCGTTAGTCCAAGCCAAAAAAAGTTAAGCCAATGGCTTAACAAATTGGCTTGAAAAAAATCAAAAAATTGTCCAGATCAGGTCTCCTTTGAGTGATCCGGACAAAGGAACTCCTTTGAGAGAGTTGCAAAAGGAGTTCCTTTGATTTTACTTTTAAAAACGGCCTCTCCTTTTGAGAGAGTTGCAAAAGGGTCTCCTTTTGATTTTCCTTTGAAAAAAAATATCTCTGACAAAGGAGACATTTTTTTCGGCAAAAGAGAGTCTTTTAATCTCTTTTAAAATCAAAGATGGTCTAAGGGAAAAAAGTAAGCAGGTCCAATATTGAAGAGCGCCGCCTGTTCCAGCCGGATTTTTTTTGTGCACAGGGCTATTTGGTAGCATTCCAGAATTTTGACAAAGGCGAGAAAAATTTCGTCAAAAGAGAGTCTTTTAACTTCCTTTGTAAAATTCAAGAGAGAGTAAGGGAAAAAAGGTAAGCAGGTCCAATATTGAAGAGAGCCGCCCGTAGCGGCCGAATTCTGTACATGGGCATTATATATACTTAAAAAAATGATTTTATAAAGTAATATAAAATGTTCAAACTTGTGGAAAAGCCTGACTTAGCCAAACTCAAACAGGTAATAGAATCAGGTAGAATCAATGAAACCAAAGTAAACGAGTACAATCATTATTATAAGGAGGTAGTCAATGGCAAAGGTTCAGTAGAGAGAACATATTACCAAAAGCCATATAACGGAAACTATCACGGAAGATATTATTGTAATCAAATGAGCTCTCAGCGAATGGATAGATATGTCAGATCAGCTGTATTTTCAGCAACGGAATTCGATATTGACATAGTCTCTTGCCATCTCAGTATCTTGAATAATATTTGTAACGCTAACGGAATCAAGGTATGCAATCTAAGAAAGTATTTGGAAGACAAGGAATCAATTTTTAAAACCATGGATTTTACGGATGCAGAAATCAAAAACTACAATTATACGAACAAACAGAATTGGTCTTTCAATGACTTCTGTAAATTTGTAGTTACATCGTCGTTATATGGAGCCTCGCTCCCTACCATAAAAAAGACGCTATGTCTTAAACGATCTGCCTATGTAAGCGATAGTATGCAGAAATTATTGGATGAGTTACGGAAACTCAGGAGTAAAATAGTTGAATTACCGACATATGTTTCCTTAATAAAAGATATGAATGAACATTTTACAGCAAAATATGCGAAAACCCAGAATCCAACTGATCAATATAATAAAGGGAAGGGATTATCTTTCATACTGCAGAAACACGAGACGGAACATGTGATGAACGCTATTAAAATGTGTCAAACGGAAGGATTGGAAGTATCGTCATACATTTACGATGGTTTCCAGATCAGAAGTGCGTCATCAGAAAAAGTTCATGATATAGTCAAAAAGATTAACGAAAAAATGCCAGTAAAATTCGTAATCAAGGAGTTCCCTAAGAGCATTTTAGATTTCGAACCCGAGATGTTCTTAGTTGGAGATACACCTAATTCAAAGATCCCACAGACGGAATTTTTCACATACGCTGCCTTTAATAGTATTTCAATTAAAGATTCCTTTGGAAAAGCAACGGAAGAGGAATTATTGATCAAAAAACAATATTTTGAGCAACACTGTGCGTTTGTTGAAAAACTTAATAGATATTTTTTCCGTATAGGATCAAAGGAATGGTTACCTAAAACTCGTACTCAATTACTTGAAAACAATGGCTACATGAAAGATTTCCTGAAATATTGGTTGGACAGCGATAAAAGAACGGTGCAAACGATCTGTTGGTGTCCATATTCAGTCGTATCTCCGCCAAAAGAATATCAGACAGATGAAACCAGGATTAATGTGTTTGGTGGCTTACTTCATGAAATACAACCTGATTTCATAGTATCAGAAGAGAAAATTTCTTTAATATGCGATCATCTAAGAATTGTTTGGGCTGACAACGTACCACGCGTTTATGAACATATTATCAATTGTTTCGCTTCAATTATACAAAAACCATGGGAAAAACTTGGTATTAGCATTTTACTTAAATCTAGTAGGGAGGGAGCTGGCAAAAACATAATACTGGAATTTATTGCTGACCATGTGCTTGGACGTGACTTTTCTCGTTCATTTAGTGATATAGATTCGTTTTTGAGTAAATTCAATGCGGATGCCGAAAGAAGCATCATTACCATATTGGATGAGATCGGAGGCAACGGAGCTACCATTAAAAATAGTAATCGTCTAAAGGATATCATAACGAGAAAGAGTGTACCAATTGAGAAAAAAGGTTTGGATAGGTATTTAGCTAAGGATTGTAATAATTGTTTCATGACAACCAACGATGATTGGATCGTAAAACTTTCAGTAAGTGACAGAAGAAATTTCTGTTTAGAACTCAATAACGAAAAAATTAACGAGAAAGGATATTTTGCTAAACTTGCTGAAGCATGTGAGTCAAGGGAAGTGGGATTACATTTTTTTCATTATCTCATGCAAATCAATTTAACGGAATTCGTGGCTAATGACATACCTTCAACGGAATGGAGAGAGGAACTTAGAGAGAGAACTACTAAATTTGATCCTATGTTTCGTACACTTTTATCTTTAAGGGGAGAAACGAGATTATCATCCAAGGATCTATTGGACAGACACAATAAATTTGCAAACAAACACAATATTTGCAGTAGCACTAAAGCTATGAATAAAAAATGGGTTAATTATACTCGTTGGCCTAAACAGAAACCGAGAATCGACGGAGAACAAGTGCTTGGTTTCATTTTTACAGATGAATTGATTTTACAGACTTGCAGAGATATTACTAGAAACCCAACTTACGAATTCCCTGAGATATTCGATGAATCTATTAACTGTCAATTATAATATTAAATTAAGTTTTCATACTCAAAAAAAAATGGTTATATTATAAGAAATAATGGATCGTCAGTTTGATACGGCAAAAATTAAACTAGAAGTACGGGAATCAACAAGAAGTTCATACTTAACTATACTACATATACTAAATAAGAATATGGGTTGGGAACCTTATAAAGTGGTACATTATGATAAAATGGCGAATGACCCTGACGGAGTGATCGACTGTGTATTTCATAAATTAATGAAAGGCAGGAAGAAGATGTCAGCCTTCATGACTCGTTTCAGTGCTTTAATAGCATTAATGCGAGCTTGTGTACCTAGTGTGACGCCTATCATAAAGATTAGGTATCAAGAGGTGAAACATCAATTGGAAAATGAGATATGCGAAATGAATTCAGGAGAACGTGAACAGGAACAAACATGGGAAGAGATAGAGGCAGAATTATTGTATATGGTAAATAATCCATACGAACACATAATAAGCCGGTACATGTCAGCTTTTTGTATCAACGGAGTATATCTGGATAAAATCTGGGACATGCTAAGAGTTAAAGTATGCCCAGAGTTAGGAGATCCCGAAGATCCGTTTTATTGTAATGGTATGATTGAATATCCCGATGGGAAAATTTTGAAATTACCTAATCCTTTATGTATTTACTTGGATCATCTGAAGAAATACGCTCAGGGAGCATATTTTTTATCGAAATCAGATGGAAAACCTTACGTACATACGAATCAAAGATGGAATTTAAGAGCGCCAGCGGAAATCAAGAAGATTTATGAAAAATACGAGGGACCATGTACTAGACCACAGAAACCAGTTGCAACAAAGGATCAATATAATCCTGAATTTCTTGAAATCAAACCAGACAAACCAAAGAAACTAACAATCAAGCTAAAATCACAAGTTCCCTTAAAATGAGAAAATCTTTGGATATATACCCGGAGATTCGTCGATTTTACTTTTATTCTCTTTTGATTTTAAAAGAGAATAAAAGAGAAAATATTTTGTGTGTCTGAATCTGAGATTAGACCTGTTGAGCTGAAACAGTACGATTTTGAGTATCGCCCATGACTGGTTTGGCAATGCCAGCTAGTTGGGATTGCGCTTTGGATTTTTCAGCATTTTTGGCTTGAGCGCTTTGGATATATTTGACTAGAGAGTAAACCCCGCCACCAATCGCTCCCAGAACTCCAATGGGAGCGAAGACAGAGGCGAGTGTGTCGGCTATACCTCCTTCGGCAGCGGCAGCGGCAATGGCTGCATCAGAACCAGTATCAGCGGAGTCGACAGCGGCATCATCGGCAGCGGTTTCAGCTCCTTCGTCGTTGGCAGCCTCTTCGTCAGGAGCTATACCCGTTTGTTCGGCTTCGGAGAGTTGAGCCATTTCTTGTTGTGTCTTCTGTTCAGCGGCTTCATTAGCCTCAGCGGCTTGAGAGGAGGAGGTTTGAGCTTGGTCATCCATAGTCTGTTGTTGTTCTTGTTGAATTTGTTCAGCGAGTGAGTCTTGTCCAGAAGGTCCGGCTTCATCAATATCAAGGTCGATTTCAGAATCATCGGGTTCGCCAGCTAATCTACTGCGACGACCGGCATTTTTATATTCAGCAAGTAGATCCTGTCGTGTCTGTTCAAACATTTCGTCAAATTCCGGAGTATTGAATCTTTCGTCAGCCCATTTAGGATCGGATCTCATATACTCAGCGAAACTATCAGGATCAAGGAATCGTGATAGTTTTTCAGGATTAGGGTTACGTCCAGTTATGATTTTGATTCCTCGGCGTATATCTCCCATATCGTTCAAAGCAATATCAAGATCGCCAGCAGCGTCAGCATCACCAAATTTATCAGGACCTAGAAGAGCCTGCATCTCGATGTCGTTAGATGCGTCAGTTCCGCTGACACGTTTGAGATAGGCTTTGGCGCTGGCAAAAGGTTTGGCGATGGCTTCTTTAGCTTTACCGAAGAATCCAGATATGGAATCAGCAGCACCACCCAGTCCATCTCGTGCTTTCGAAGCGAGTCCAGTTACGCCATCGAATAAGTTACCCGCTTTGTTGAGCGCATCTTCGGTTCCTTGAACTAAATCAACGTAATTATCGGTGCCGAGAGCTTCACGCAATTGACCTTTTCCCTTGTCGATTGCACCAAGAACACCTTTTTCAGCTGTATTAGCTAGAGAAGAGATTGAATCTTGAATATCATCAAGAGCTCCTCTACCTTTAGCAAAAACCTTGTCTAATTCTTTACTAGCGGAATCAAGAGCGGATCGAGGAAGTTCACCACTTCTAACTTTACCGGCGATCTGGCTGACTTTATCGAAAGCGGTTTCAAATTCTGTCTTGAGCGAACCAAAGTCTTCAACTTTATTGAGAGTGTCGGGATCGATTCCTCTAATTTTGGCTATTCCGCCTTTTATTGAGTTATAAACATCGCCAACGGACTTCACAGCACGTTTTCCTGTTTGACCTAGGAGCATAGCGGAATCGACGCCTGTCTCGGTGGCTCGTTCTTGTTTTTCTTCTTCTCCTTGGGTAGCCCGAGTAGCTTCAGCTTGAATTTGCTGAACGAGACTACTATACGCGGAAAGTCTGTTCTGATAAGACTGAAGGGACATATATTTGTCCAAAAGTTAAATTTTTGCAAATCTGTTCGTATAGATCTTCATCTGAGAAATAATAAGTCATGGGAAGCGTAACTTCATGTTTTGTAGGGAAAACGATTGTCGACAAATCACGTTCGAACGTTATTGTTGCCTTATAGATTACATTGGAATTAAGGACATCCAGTTGAACAGAACATTTGTAGTCACAATCTTCTTCTGAAAAATCGTCATGTTGATAACCTACATGTAGATTACCACAAACGTCCGTACAAATAATTGTCGGAGACATTTTCCCAGTCATATCTAAAAGTTGTTCGTATTGGCGACCTATTTTGTAACAGAGTTTGTTTTCTTTGAAAATTCCCATGGCAGCATTCGATAATTCTAGATACGGACCATCTTGCAAAGTGTCTTTCAGAGAATCTATAATTTCTTGTATTTCTCTAGAAGCCATTACATTCGATAGGACAATATTCAATTGAAAGAAACGCATAAGGAAAAAGATCGAGATTAAATGGCATTCGTTTGATCTCGACTATTTACAGAACCGGCCTACCATGGCAAATTCGGTTCTCATATATATTACAACGATGTCTCTAAGTAATTATTTAATGACTAACTGAAATCATTCCAGTAGGAGAAACTGAAAGAGTCTTAACGTTGTCGTAGAACATGTAAGCCAAGTTTTGTACGGAGATATCGCTTTGGACGTTAACAGCCACATTGGCATTACGCATAGGAGTACCTTGGTCATCGAGAAGGTATCCCATACAGAAAGCGGGAGTGTCGTCGGTGTCGTCGGTGTAGTTGCTTTCGCTAATATTTGTACGAACACCATCGAAACTGGGTCTATCGGAAAGACTGACAGCCTCAAGGGCATGTCTACCGAAGAGACATTTCTGTTGATCACTTGTTCCGGTGACGGCGTATTTAACAGGGAGTTGAATACCATCAACTGACATAGAACAACGGGTGACATCCTTAACCTGAAGGGCGAAGGAATCAGAGTTCTTGTTGTGACTGTCGGAAGCATTAAGTAGACTCCAGTAAACGGATCTCAACTGATCGAAATTGACTTGGTTGAAAATTTCATCGTTGTTGGAAACAACCTGTCCGAGAAGGGAAGTAGTACCAGGGAATTTGGCATTAAGTCCGTTTTTGACGAATCGTTGAGCGGCGGCCATAACCCATTTGTCGGAAGGTTCTAAAAGGTTAGCGGTAAATCTGACATTAGAGAGTGCGAATGAGGGAGTTTTACTGACGGCGGCGTTGAGATTGAGAACTTGAGCGTTACTATTGAGTGTAACCTGAAGAAGCAAGCCACCAACCATATCCAATGAGAATTGTTCGGAAGCATGAAGAAGTCCACTCATGATTTCAACGGAGAAATCTGCTGAGATTTGACATTGAATCTGACTGAGTCCAGGCAAACTAGAAGTCTGAATTTCTCTGAAAAGGGATTCATTGAGTTCTTTGGGTCCTGTGTTGGCGGCGTTGACGATGGCCATACGGTGTCCGTAGTTATTGAGCGACTCGAGGAGGGTGCCTGTCTTGAGTGAATAGATATCCACGCGATCAATCAGACTTTGAAGACCGGCCCAGTTGTTCATAGAAACGTTTTCAGTAGCGGCAGGGCTTGCTGAATCAAGGGAGACAGCAACAGATCCGGTAAGTCTAAGGGAACCGCTTTTAAGAATATGTTTAGAGTTGGGTAGACTGACTCTAATAACGTTTGTGCCATTTTCAGGGGAGAATGAGCTACCGTTCTGAGGGTAGAGAATTTCCTTCTTGGAGGATTGAATATCAAGAGGCGTCAATGACATATAACGTCTCCTAGTTTTTTTTCGACGAGTAGGCTTAATCTCTGATTTCGAGACTTCCGCGCTTTAATACGAGAGTTCTGATGAATCCACAGTAGTTATACATAGTTTTGCTTGCCGAAGGGCTTGAAAGATTCATATTCAACTGAACTTGTTTGCCTCTTAAATCCATTGAACGGCCGCGTCCAGCTAAGTTACGTCCAACAACAAGATTGTCAGAATCACCAACTGTTTCGTAATCACGAAGTCTTTTGTTGACGCCACGGAAGGCGGCGGCCAACTCGGAAGCCGCAACTTGAGGCATTGGTTTAGCAGTGGAAACTCTTTGTTTAGGTGTAAGATTACCGTCTATGCTCCACTGATAATTTTGACAACCGTCTCTGACTCCCTTAAGTTTTTCGTCATTGTTAATGGTTTGGTAAGCTGCTTCATCAACGGGAATAGTAAGAAGAGCGACACAAGCCTCGTGAGCGGCGGCACCTTGGAAATCGATCGTAGGTGCGGTTTGAGTTGATCCCACACTATTAAGACTTCGTTGATAAGCGATGTAGTTAAGCATAACTCCAGCGGAGCTGAATTGATCCTGAAGGTAAGCTGTGTAAGCATCAAGTTCAGAGGCAGGAATTTTCTTTTCCTTAACGACAAGGTAACAATTAGAGAGAGTGAAGGCGGCTGCGGACGTGATTCCAGTTAAAGCGACATTGGCTGTATCCAATTCAATCTCAATACGGAAGGAATCGACCAATCCCATCGGAAAAGAAGAATTCTTGCTCCATAAACCAGAAAGGACGCTCGGGTTCACAATACATCTGGTGACGGAGGTATTGTCATCGTCGTTAGTGGCAGACTGGAAGTCTCTCCAGTCAGAGATTCCATTGTCCGATCTTGAGTATTGTAACCAGGTATTGGCAAGAATATTGGCACCAGCGATTTCATCAACAAGTTGACCATTGATAATAGTACGGAAGTTTCTGATGACTGAGTAAGCACCTGTAGCAGGGAGAAGCTGAGCGGTGCCACCTGATCCTGAAGCGATAATATCGAAAGTCAGGTATGACTCAGAAAGTGCTGCAAAACGGGAACTTCCAGAAGGAACATCGATCTGGATCACTCTGTTTTCTGAGAAACTAGAGCCATTGGAAGGTGCGAATCGGTTGGTGGTATCGTTCATTAATATCAACAAGAGAAAAAATTTAGCACCTCCCAAGGTGGTGGTCTCTTTAACACCAACCATTATATTTGGAAGAAGGCTTAGGTTTTTCGGTGGCTTCAGCTGTCTTATTTTTTATTTTTTTAACAGAGGGCTTTGTTTTAGTTTCCCAATAGTCATTTGAGAAAGCTGTCTTAAGTTCTTCTTTAGGTTTTTTTTGTTCAGTCTTTGTCTCAGTCTCACTCTTAGTTTCAGTCTTTGTCTCAGTGGGAGGGTCATCCTTAGGGACATCCTTTGATTCAGTATCGGATTGAGCCTTATCCTTTGTTTCAGTCTTAGTTTCAGTGGGAGGGTCATCCTTAGGGACATCCTTTGATTTAGTATCGGTTGGTTTAGATAGTTTGGAATCAATAAGTCTAGAAATAATTTGTTCGAGGTCTTCTGTGGAAGATTTGGATTTAGTGTTGACTTCTGTGGAAGATTTGGATTTAGATAGGGCAGCAAGGATCTTGTCAAGTTTCGATTCTTCAGAGGGATCCATTCCAGTAGGTTTAGCATTTTGACCAATTGTACTGTCAGGATTAGTGGGTAAACCGGTAGGTTGTGAATTAGTGGAAGCTGATTTTAACATAGGATTAGGTCCTGTGCCTTCACGGTAAGCTTTCCATTTTTGTCTAAGTCTTTCGTCAGCGGCTAATTGTTTGGCTGTTCTAGGTTTTTTGGTAGTGGTTGCTTTGGACGGAGCTGACGGAGCTGAGTTTGCTTGATCATTAGTCATTCCGACGGGTGTGGCTTCAACTGGCATCTTATTATATATGTTTATTATATATGTCTAACGAACGCAAAGCGGAAATGGAATTTAGTGACTATTCGACTCCGTATTTAGAAGTACCTAAAAAGTTACCTTCACATCCTGATAATTTATTGCCAGCTCCGTTTAGGGCTTTGTTTATAGGATGTTCAGGATCTGGGAAGACATACTCAATAATTGGAATGATACAGAAATTCTACAGTGGGTTTTTTGATAGAATCCATATATTTTCTCCCTCAGCGGGTCAATCAGCAACAAATCCTTGGTCATTGTTGGGTCTCCCATCAGAAAGGATATGCGAAACATATGACGAAGCGGAGATAAAGAAAATAGTGGAACACCAAAAAGAGAGTGAGATAACACAAGGGAAACTACCGAAGACATTATTAATATTTGACGATTGTGCAGGTATATTGCAAGGTAAACAGAATTCGTATATTGCACGGTACATTATGCATGCCCGACACGATAATGTATCGATCCTAATGACAACACAAAAATGTTGCGCGATTCCTACATCGATCCGTTGTAACGTCGATCACGTGATTTGCTTTAAGATATCTAATCAAAAGGAATTGGATACGATATTAAAGGAAAACGGTGATGCGGAGAATATTCGTGAATTATATGAATATGCGGTATCTCCAGTGGAAGGACAGCCACCAAGTTTTTTTCATATTAACAAACGCTCGAACCGTTTTTTCAAGAATTGGAATGTGGAACTGAACATTACGGTTGAGCCAAATCAGGTTGTTTAGGGTGGCGATTGATGGGATTAGGTTGAATATGAGAAATCGGAGTAAGTGTGAGATTGTCTTTTATTGTCTTATAAAATCAGAAGAGAATAAAAGTAAAATCGTGAAATCTTTGGGTGTATACCCAGAGATATATCATATATTCGAAAAGGTTGTATTTGAGCGGCTCTTCCAATATTGGACATTTTTTGAAGAATTCTCACGTCTCGAGTCATATTTTCTGTTGTCTGTCTGTGAGAACAGAAAAGTAGTGACGACGGAGTTCCGTGATCAATTTGAAAAATCAAAAACTAAGAGAAAGAAAAGAAATTTTCTGGATGTGTGGTTATGAGATAACCATCCAGAAAAAAAATAAAAATTCATGTATTTCACAAATTAATCATGCCTCACTCTACTCACTCTACTCATTCTCTTATATTATCTTATAATATCTTATAAATAAAAGAGAAAAGTGAGAAAAGTGTGAGTCATGTCGAGAACAATGAGTAAGATAACGGAGAGTGGACGGAGAGAAAAAGAAAGTCGTTGTTTGGAGTTCTGTTAGATGTAAGGGAAAAAGATGTAAGGGGATAGTATAAGAATTGGTATGAAAAAAATCTGAGTTTTTGTCAAGATTTTTTGCCTAAGGTAATTATTAAATAATATTGCCTGGGGGGAAATTGCCTAAGGGAATATTATTATAGGAAAGGGCTTGGGGGGAAATGCCTGAGGGAATTGCCTAGGGGAATTATTAGTATAGGAAATGGCTTGGGGGGGAATTGCCTAGGGGAATTGCCTAAGGGAATAATATTATAGGAAAGGGCTTGGGGGGGAATTGCCTGAGGGAATTATCCCTTAGGCATACTCGGGGGCAATATTGAAAGATTTAAAGTTTAAAGATTTATTTTGGAAGATTTATTTTGGAAGATTTAAAATAAATATTTTAAGTGAAAGATTTTAAGTTGAAGATTTTTTTATATGCTCAAACATATGTTTGAGCATATAAAA
>Ga0209578_10001577_pt1 | contig 20816 bp, 18 predicted proteins | sample tdAd472_FD_187127 | JGI IMG/M metagenome (GOLD analysis project Ga0209578, IMG submission 187127) | Marine sediment microbial communities from the Atlantic coast under amendment with organic carbon and nitrate - tdAd47.2 (SPAdes)... | ecosystem: Environmental > Aquatic > Marine > Coastal >...
CTTCAACCTCTGGGACGACCGCGAGACCATTGCAGTGCCCGAAGAGGCCACCGCGATCGACATGGATACCTGCGTCGTCATCAGCTAAGAGCCGTCTTCACTAGCAGCCAAAGCGAGCGCCCAGTTGGGCGCTCGTTTTCGTTTGGTTTGGTTACCGGACGACACGTCGTCTGGGCGTTTCCGCCCATACAGCGTCGCCATCTGGATTCTGCTGTGAACGTAAGTCCCAACGCCCTATGAATGAGAAGAATTGGTATCGGAGGTGCAAAGAGAAGATTCTCCAAGTCAACGAAGGAAGGTTCGTCTTGAAGAAGAAGCTTGTAACAACCATGGTCCTGGGCGCGGTTCTGGCCGGTCCGACGATTCCGGCGTGCTCGTCGATGTTCTTGGGCTTTGGCGGAGGGGTTCGACCCTTCCTCTCGCCGACGCCGACGCCGACGGTCAATCCGACGCCGACGCCGACGGCCAACCCGGAGCCGCCGCCGCCCCCGCCGCCGCCGCCGCCGCTGTTCGTGAACACCGATCCCCAGGGCTTCAACCTCTGGGACGACCGCGACCAGATCGCCGTTCCCGAGGAAGCTGCCCCCCTCGAGCTGGACACCGCGGTGATCATCAGCTGATCCGCTAGAACCGACAGAGAAACGAGAGAGCACCCGCCTTCTGGCGGGTGTTCTTCTGTTTATTCCAGGTCGGCGAGCTCGCGCTCGACTTCGCGCCAGCGCTCGTCCTCCGGGTCGTGCTCCAGCGCGTCGCGGGTCTCCTCGCTGTCGCGTTCGAGCACGTTCTCGAGGGCGAGCTCGGTGGGGCGATCGCGGGAGACTTCGGCGACCTCGACCGCGAGCTCCGTGGGCTTGTCACGGGAGACGGTGTCGGCGGAGCCGGCCGTCAGCTCGTCGGTGGGCGGGAGCTCACTGTCGGCGGGGTGCGCGAGCTCGGCGACGTCGCTCACGGTGCTTTGGAGCTCGAGTTCGGTGAGCTCCGCATCCAGCTCGGTGACCTTGCCGGGGTGGGGCAGCGCTTCCTCGGGTTCCTCCTCGGGAGCTACCAGCGCGTCCTCGATCCACTCGTCGGGGTCGCTCTGGACGTCGCCGTCGGGTTCGTCCTCTTCGAGCTCGTCCTGGGTCTCGTCCCCCGCCAGCTGTTCCTCGGCCGGTTCGTCCGACCCCTCGAGCGCTCCGTCCTCGGTGACGCTGGGGGCGGGCTCGGCGTGGGGGTGGGCGCTCTGCAGCACCCGAGTCGTGCCGTTCTCGTCGATCACGACCTCGTCTACGGCCTGGTCGAGGGGCTTGGTCGCTTCACGGGCCGTGAGCAGCATCAGCTCCGTGCTGCCGAAGCTGACCCGGACGCCGGGGTCGAGGGAGACCTCGGCGTATGCCTCGAGCCGCTGGCCGTCGAGGAGCACACCGTTGGCGGAGCCCAGATCCTTGAGCCGGATCCCGTCCGGCGACGCGACCAGCACCGCGTGCTCTCGCGAGATCGTGCGGTCGGCGCGCAGGAGGGGGACGGGGGAGGTCCGACCGAGCACGAGGAAGGTCCCCTGGACCTTGATTCGCGCTACCCCGGAGGGCCCCCGCAGCAAGAACACGTACTCGTTCACCGGTTGCGCTCCCGTTGATGAGAACGCCACCAGGTCAACCAGCGTTCCCTGCCGCGAGCGTCGAAGGGTTGAACCCGCGCGTCGTAGCGGATTTGGGCCTGGGTCAGGCGGTTTAGCGTGTCGGCTGCGTCGGCTCGAATCTGGCGACCGAGGAGCTCCTGGCCCAGGGCCCGGAAGTCGAGGAGCTCGATCAGCAGCGGGCAGCCCTCCAGGTTCGGGAGCTTGCTCGCGTAGCCCACCAGGGCCTGAGCAAGGAAGGGGTCGCTGACCTCGCGTGTCCACTCGCGCAGTACGCGCACGGTGTCTGCGTCGAAGGACTTGCAGGCCCCGGCTGCTTCGACCAGGGCCGCCCGCTCGTGAGCCATGGCGGTCTGCGCGTCGAGCATCAACGCGCGCACCGGAGCCTGGCTCTGGCTGAGCCCCCAGCGGCGGATGGTGCGCAGCGCCTCCACTCGTACGGTGCGCTCGCCCGACGCGAGGAGGTCCTCGACCGCCTGCCGCGTTTGGGGGCGTGGGGAGTGCGCGCCGAGCTGCGAGACCGCCTGGCGTTTGAGGGCCAGCACCGTCGGCGAGCTCGAAGGACGCTGCAGGAGTCGCGTCAGGGCAGGGCTGGCGGCTTCGATCCCGGCCAGCGCGTCGATCGCCCCTTGGCGGATCCAGGGACCCTCGTCCGGATCGAGCAGGATCTCCTCCAGCTCCGCGCGCAAGTTCGCGGCCAGGTCCAGCTCCTTGATCCCGGCGAAGAGGCGGAACCGATGGCGGGCGTCGCCGCGCACCAGGTAGCTGCGCATCGGGACGAAGAGCGCGGTCCGGTCGAACAGCCGCAGCCCAGCGATCGCGTCGGCGTAGAGCTCGAGGTCGGGGTCGACCATGCAGCGGATCAAGTCCTGCAACGCGGTCTCGTCGAGGTCGCGGGTGCCGGCCCGCAGCTCGGCGACCAGCGCCACGCAGGCCAGGTGGCGCGCCTCCTGCGGCGACCTGGCCTGCCGGTCGAACTGCTTGATCCACCCGGCGAGCTCGGGCCGCCGCAGCTCACCCAGGCGGCGCAAGACCGCCAGCTGCACCTGCGGGGCCGCGCCCTCTGCGCCGAATACCTGACGGCACACCGCGCTGATCTCCGAGGACTCGCGCAGCAGCGAGAGCCGGTCGAGTGCGACCTCGGGCTGTGGAGAGCGGACCCCCTCCAGCAGGGAGGCGAGCAGCGCTGCGCCGCGCTTTCGCGCGGCCAGGCTGGCCAGGGCGGCGTCCTGGGTTGGGCCTGGCTGTCGGGCGCGCTCCTCCAGCAAGCGGTCGACGCTGGCGGGACCGTCCGCGTCCCAGCCGCAGGCCACCACCGCTCCGCGCTGCACGTCGGGGCGGGGATCGGTCGCCGCGCGCAGCAATCGCGCCCAGTCGGCAGGACCGGGTTGCATACCCAGCGCTTGCCAGGCTGGCGGATCCCCCACGCGCACGCGCCGCAGCTGGTCGGCGAGTTCGTCTGCGCTGGCGCCGCCGCCCAGCCCGCAGGCCAGGGACACCACCAGGGTCCAAGATGGGAAGCTGCGGTCCATGCACCTCACCGGCCGTCCGTGACTGCTCCAGAGTAGCAACCGTGGGCTGTTGGCGGCAGCGCAGGACGTGCCCTGCGCCCTCGCGCGTGGTAGAAGCATGGACGTAGAGAGCTACGGACCATGGATCCCGACCTCCGCCTCGGCCACATCGCCGTGCGCATGGGTGCAATTCGACCTCAGGACCTGCCGCAGCTCATGCGCGAGGCGCGCGTCGGCATTCCCGACGAGCGCGGCAAGCCGATCACTGGCCTCGGGCAGGTCCTGCTCAAGCGCGGCTTGATCAGCGTCGACGACTACCTCTACATGGCGCGCCAGGTCTCTGAGGAGCAAGAGGCGCACAACGCGGTCCAGGCCCTGGAACAGGTCAACACCGCCTGGTCGGCCTACGAGTCGGGCGAGCTCGACCGCGAGCAGTTCGAAGAGATCCTCGGGCGCTCCGGCGAGCCGATCCTGCGGCCGACCGAGCCCATGCGCTCCTTTGGCCCCTACACCCTCGAGGGCGAGGTCGCGCGCGGGGGCATGGGAATCGTCTACCGCGCCCGCGACCCCTCGGACCGGATCGTGGCGCTGAAGGTCATGATCAACGCCGACGACGACGAGGTCCGGCTGAGGCGCTTCGAACGCGAGGCCGAGCTGGCCGCCGCCCTCGAGCACCCCAACGTGGTGAGCATCCACGACGCCGGGCGGATCGACGGGATCCCCTACTTCACCATGGACCTGATCGAAGGCGAGCCGCTCGAGGACCTGCTCGAGGAGGGGATCGACCCCGACAAGGTGATCGGGATCCTGATCCAGGTCGCGCGCGGCCTGAGCCACGCCCACGAGCGCGGCGTGGTGCACCGGGACCTCAAGCCGGGGAACATCCTCGTCGACGAAGACGGCTGCGCGCACATCACCGACTTCGGCCTCGCCCGTGACCTCGCCCGCCTGACGCGCCTGACCGCGGTGGGGCAAGCGGTGGGCACGCCCTACTACATGGCCCCGGAGCAGGTGCGCGGTGAGCGTGACGTCGACGGGCGCTGCGACATCTACGCGGCTGGAGTGATCCTCTACGAGGCACTCACCGGTGAGGTCCCGTTCGACGCCGACACCCCGCTGACCCTGTTCCGCAAGATCGACGCCGACCCCGTGGTGCTCGAGCTCGACGAGTCGCTGGGAATCGACGCCAACATTCGCACGATCACCCTCCGCGCCCTCGCCAAGGAGCGCGAAGACCGCTACCCCGACGCGGTCCTCTTCGCCGACGACCTCGAGCGGTATCAGCAGGGGCTCCCCCCCCGCCCGCTGGGGCTCGACTTCAAGACCCGCTTGCTGACCCACCGTTTGCTGCTGCCGACCCTGGTCCTCGCGCTGCTGGCGGTGATCTCGGCGGCCCTCGCCGGGAGCCTGCTCTGGAGCCGCCACCAGGCGTCCGCGGGCTTCGACCGGGGCAAGCAGCGCGCGCTGACCGCCCTCGAAGAGGCCAACGAGCTCACGGAGCAGGCGTCCCGCGCCCTCTCGTCGAGGCAACCCCAGGCGGCCTGCGACCACGTGCTCGCCGGGCTGGCCAGCCTGAGCCTGGACGTCGCGGAGGGGGCCGAGGCGCGCGGGGTCGAGGAGGGCCTCAGCGAAGGGGGCGCCGCTCGGGTCGTCGAGCGCCTGCACCGGCTGCACCTCCAGGCCTGGGTCGCTCGCACTGCGAGCGACGGAGCGGAGTTTCCCCTCGCGCTACGCGCCCTCGAAGACGCCCAGCAGGCAGGGGGAGAGACCTCCCCCGAGCAGGCGCTGTTTGCGGGGATCCTGCTCACTCGAGCTGGGCGGCCGGTGGAGGCGCTGCCTCTCCTCGATCGCGCGGTCGCGGGCCTGGAGCAGAACCCGGCCGCGCGTCTCGCGCGGGCCCGCACCCGGATCGACCTCGGCCTGCACCTGGGCGCTGCCAGTGACCTCTCCAAGATCCTGGGAGAGGGCGAGGCGAGCAGCGAGCTGCTGGTGCTTCGCGGGCGCGCCTACCTCGCCCAACGGCGGCTCGCTGCCGCGCGGGCAGACGCCCAGCGGGCGCACGACATCGCCTTGCGCGATCCCGCGCCGCTCCTGCTCCTGGGCGACGTGGCCCGCGAGCAAGACGACGTCGAGGCTGCGCGCGCTCACTACCGCGCCGCGGGCGGCCGCGACGCCAAGGACCCACGAGTCCACAGTCGGCTGGCCGAGCTCGCCTGGCGCAGCGGGGAGCCGACCCAGGTGCTGAGCCACCTCGACGCCGCCGCCGCGGCCGGGGGCCCCGACGCGCCGCTCCTCCGCACCCGGGCGTTGCTGTCCAGCCTCGACGTCTCGACGGCGCGGGTAGTCACCGGCCAGGTCCCCTCTGGGGGGAGGCTCCCCCGGGACACGCGCCGGGCCCTCAGCGCCTGGCACCTGGCCCGCGCCGAGCTGGCGCTCGCCGAGGCTCGCCAGGAGGAGGCTTGGTCGGCGCTGCAGCAGGCCCTCAGCGAGCACCCGCGCAGCGAGGGCGCCGCGCTGTGGGCCGCCGAGCTCTCGCTGCGCGACGGAGGCGGTGGGGTCTCGGCCCTGCGGCGAGTGGTCGAAGGGGCAGGCTCTCCGCCGGCGGGAACGGCCGGGTGGCTGCTCGTCCGCGCCCGGCTGGCGGCCGCCGAGGGGGAACTGGCCGACGCGCGTGAGCTGGCGGGTCACGCCGAGAAGTTCGCCACCGCGGCGCTGCGTCCCAGCGTGGTCGCCCTCCTCGCCGAGCTGGCCGAGCCCGACGATCCGGAGGGGCACCGCGCCGCCGCGTGGCAGGCCGGGCTGGAGGGCCACGAGCTCTGCGCGATCCTCACCCGCGACGGTCGCGAGCGCGTCGCGCTCGCGGGCGCGGGCGCCAGCTCGGAGCTGAGCGAGAGCGGCGCGGCCCGCCTGCGGGCGGCGCTGGAGCTGGACCCCCAACGCGTCGCCGCGCGGGTCGCCCTCGCCCGCGTGTTCGCCGACCGGGGCGAGCACGCGCGCGGCCTGGAGCATGCCGCGCGCGCCGTCGAGCTCGCCGCGGGGCAGCCCGAGCTGGCCCAGGTCTACGCGAGCCTCGCCCTCGGCGCTCGCGAGCGCCCTGCCCTGGACGAGGCCGCGCGCCTGCTCGCGCTCCTGGAGGAGTTGCCCCGCGAGCTCCGCCCGCTGCAGGCGCGGGTGGCCCTCGCCCGGGAGGACTGGGCCCAGGCGCTGCGCGCCCTGGAGCCCCTCGGCGCCGAGGTCGCTGAGCTCCGCGCCGAGGCGCTGCGCAAGCTGCAGCGCGAGGACGAGGCTCAGGCCCAGGACGCCCTCGCCGAGTCCTACGCGCGGGAGATCGCCGAGCGCGACGAGCTCGCCCAGCAGGCGGTGGCCTTGCGCGAAGCCGGTGAGTCGGTGGATCGTGTGATCGAGGTCCTCGAGCGCGCGGTGCGCCTGGGCCCTCCCCACGACGCGGTCGGCCTCCAGCTGCGCCTGCGCCTGGCCGCGACCTACCGGGAGCCGCGGGCACGGCTCGAGAGCCTGGAGGGGCTGCTGCGCCTGAGCGATCCGGGGATCCTCGACGCCGCCGACCAGGCGCTCGTCGGTGTGTGGCAGCCGCTCGAAGGAGAGGCGCAGCAGGATCTGCTGCGCCGCGCTCGCCGGGGCGCCGTGGGTCCGCGGCTGGGCGTCGCCCTCGCCGCGGCCGAGGACGCCCTGGCCGGGCTGCACGACGCCGGGCGCTTGCGCCTCGGCCGACGCCACGCCCACGCAGGGCTGCTCGAGTTCCCCGGCTCCTTCACGCTGCACGTCGTGTGCGCCTTGCTCGACGCGCGCCTGGGGTTCCCCCACCGCGCCCGCGCGCGGCTGGAGCTCGTGTTGAGGGTCGACCCCGACTCGAGCCTGGCCCGCTACGCCCTGGCCGAGGCCCTCGCCGGGTGCGGCGAGGGTGAGGCCGCGGAGCAGGTCCTGAGGGGCCTGCGCGAAGCCGACCCCGCGGGACCCTGGACCGATCGTCGCGACCGCTCGCCCCTGCTCGGCCGCGAGTGAGCTAGAGCCTGTCCCGCGATGAACGTCGTGCCATCGTGGGACAGGCCCTAAGGCTTGCGCCAGGTCTCGGGCAAGCCGATCTCATGTGGCCAACCCAGCGACCCGTCCTCGTTCACCGCGCGCACCTCGTTGGTGTAGAGCCCGGTCGCGAGCAGCAGGCCGTCGCTGCGCCAGCAGAAGGCGCTGCGGACGACCTCGATTTCCTCGAGGTCGATGACACGCGAGCTCCCGTCGAGCGCCTGGACGTAGGCCGGGTGGTGGGTCATTGACTGGCGGAAGAGGTGGGTGTCGTGGGTTGGTCCCCACGCCGCCGGATACTGCTCCAGGCGCTCGGGGGCCGAGGTCCCGTCGAGTTGCCAGGTGTAGATTCGTTGCTTGGTCCCCGCGCGGTAGAGGAACGTGAGGTACTGGCCAGGGACGTCCAGGCGGAGCTGGGCGCCCTCCTCGAGCTCGTCGAGGGTGGTCCTCCCCTCCCGCTCGGGCTGGTCCAGATCTCGCCACCAGAGGGTGGGGGGCTCGCTGGAGGTCAGGCCCACGAGCACCGGGCGCGTGCCGACTCGGACGAGCTTCAGCAGGGACCCGCGCAGCTCCGCGGGCAGGTCGCGCCGGGAGTCCAGGACGTCCCCCCGGGCCACGTGCTCCAGGCGCACCGACCCTCCCGGGGCTCGGACCAGCGCCCAGCCGCAGACGAGGGACTCGACCACGCTGCCCTCCGCTGGGGCCCAGCGGGTGTCCTGGGTCAGGTTCCAGGCGCAGTAGCCGTGGTCGGACCACTCCACCGAGCGGTGCAGGCGCACCGCGTAGGCAGGGGCGGACCCGCCCTCGCGACCGGTGACAGGTATCGCCCACAGGTCGTCTCCGACCCGGTCGACGAACAGCCCGCTGCAGCCGGGCGTGTAGTAGGAGAGGCGGTAGTTGGCCACCACCGAGGGGACGGTTGACTCGGGGTCGCGGGCCCAGACGTCGTCGATCCGCGCCTCGTAGGTCTCCAGCTCCCCACTCGTGAGGTCGTAGCAGCGCAGGCCCTCGCCTTCCCAGCTGGCGCCAGCCAGGAGCCAGTCGCCGAGGAAGGCCGGCTCCCCGTGGCCGACGAGGACCGGGGCCTCGTCGTCGAGGCGCCAGGCTCCGACCGCTTGCGCCATGCCCGCCCGCGGATCGCCGCGCAGGACCGCGAGGTGCTCCCCGCTGGGTGCCGCGATCAGCTGCGTCCCGCGGTAGCCGTAGTAGGGAGTGTCGTCCTCGGTCAGGTAGCGGAAGGCGCCGTAGGCGGGCGCGGGGAGGAAGCCCACGACGAGGGCCGCCGCGCCCAGCGGCACCGCGACCCGCAGGGGCGGGAGGGCTCGGGTGCGGCCGTAGAGCCAGAGCGCCGCGCCAACCCAGCCCACGAGCAGGCCCGAGATCAGGACTTCGTCGAAGCGCGTGTAGAACAGGTCCTCGAACAGGTCGATCAGGGTCGGAGACAGCGCGACCAGGGACAGCGTCGCGCCCAGGGCCGCGAGGGTGTGCCGGAAGGTGACCGAGAGCAGCGCGCCCAGGGGCAAGAGCAGCAGGCTCCCGGCGAACCAGGCGGCGAGGTCGCTCGACTCCCGGCCCGAGAGCTCGGTAGCGAACGCCATGAAGCTGGCGAAGATCAACCCGTCGACCGCGAGCACCACGCCCGCCGCCGTGCCCAGGCGCAGCGCGCCGAGCTTGGCTCTCGAGAGGGGCAGCACGGCGAGGAAGCGCTCCTGCCCGGCCTCGAGGTCGGGACCGAAGGCGTAGACCCCGAGCAGGGCGGGGACGATCAGCAGACAGAAGCCGGTGATCGGGTGCAGCGAGTGCAGGTTGCCAAAGGCCAGGGTGCCCGTGAGCAGGAGCACCGCGAGGATCAGCATTCCAAGGCCAGCGGCGGCCTGACGGCGCAGCTCGCGCCAGAAGAACGTGCGGGACATGGTTACTGGTCCTTTCCGGTGCGGGCGGAGGTGAGGCGCAGCACGCCGAAGGGCTGCTGGGCGACGAGCATTTGGCGCTCGCTGACGAAGCCGGTCACGGCCTGGCTACCGAGGGGCAGCACCGCGCCGGGGGTGTCGAGGGGGTAGATCCTCGCGGTCGGCTCGGGGCTGCCCGTGTCCGGGAAGGCGTTGATCGCCAGCTGCTCCCCGTCCGGGGTCCAGCTGAGGATCAGGCGCACGCCCGGCTGTCCCGCGAGCAGGCCGCTCGGGGAGCGCCCGGTCGCGAGGTCCTTGACCTCCACGTCGCCTGCCCCGTAGGCGGCCAGGCGGCGCTCGGTGGGGTCGAAGCTGACCCCGCAGTCGGGCGAGTTCAGCGACCACACCGGCGAGCGAGGCCAGTCGAGGGTCAGCGTGCCGTTCGTGAGGTCGAACACGCGCAGGTGCTTGTCTACGACGGTCACCAGGTAGTCGCCCAAGGGCGAGAGCTCGGCGTCCTTGACCTGGGCCAGGTCGGCGCTCACCAACAGGGTCGCCTGGGGCTCGGGCAGCTCGAGGGCCGCCTGGGCCCCGCCACGGTCGAGGGTCACGCGGCGCGGGACCGGGCAATGCCAGAGCCCCTGGGCGTCGGTGAGCAGCGCCTGGTCGCCGCTGACGGCGACGAGGGTCCGCGGCAGGGACTGCACGTAGAACGACTCGCGCGCTGCGGCGCGCGGGTCCTGGCGCAGGGGGTCGTCGGGGTCACCGGGGACGGCCAGCCAGCTGCGGATCGAGCCGCCGGCCTGCTCGACGAAGAGCGGGCCGTCGGCGGTCCAGCTGACGAAGCGGTAGCCGAACCCGTCTCGGGAGCGCCCGGGCAGGGCCTGGGTCGTGCGCGCCTCGACGTCGACGAGGAAGCCGCCGGGTTGCCGGTAGTTGCGCACCAGGAGCCAGCGCCCGTCGGGTGAGAACGTCGGCTCCCACACGTCGCGGTGCGGGAGGACCCACTGCTCTCCACGGTCGCGGTCGACCACCGCCACGTGGTGATCGAGGCCGCTCCAGGGCTGGGCGTAGAGCTCGACCGCGAGGTGTTGACCGTCCGGCGAGGCCACGCTCGCCCGCGCCGAGACCCTCAGGTGCTCCTCGATCGAGCTGCGCGTCCAGGCCTGGGCGATCCCCGTCCCGCCGAACAGCACCGCGACCGCGGGGGCGACCACCGCCGCCGCGTAGAGCGCCGGGCGAGGGGACTCGCGGTGCGGGTCCCCGCGGGTGAAGGCCAGCCAGGCGCCCCACAGCGCGACCCCGGAGAGCAGCGGGAGGAGCACGAAGTAGAACCCCAGTGGCTCGAGGTCCCAGGTCAAGGCCGGGCCGAAGGAGAGCGCGAAGAAGCTGACTCCGGCCAGGATCGGCGCCAGGAGCAGGGCGGGGATCGTGCGACCCATCACCACCGAGGCGACGAGCCCGAAGGACAGGCCGAGCACGATCCCCGTCGCGCTGAGCACGACGACGGACTTGCCGATCCCGGGCGTCCACACGGCGCCGTCGTAGCCCACCGCGGGCTCGAGCAGGGGTGTCTCGGCGTGGGCGGCCAGCAGGAGCAGGGCGAAGCCCGGGAGGTAGGTCGCGAGGGCCACGAGCTTGGCGATCGCGATCCGCCCCGGGGTAACGGGCATGCGGAACAGGAACGCGGTCCCGCCCCGCGCGGTGTCGGGGGCCAGGGTGACCACGCCGGCCAGGGCGCCGAAGACCATGCCGCAGAGGGCGAGGACGTTGGGGTTGGTCAGCTCGTGGGAGAGCTCCTCGGGGATCCGCCCCAGGGTAAACAGCGCGAGGAGGAACAGCGCCCCCGGGGCCTGACGGCGGACTTCGCGCCAGATCAAGGTCTTGCTCACGCGGCACCTCCGGGCTTGCCCGGGGCGGTCAGGCAGGCGAAGGCTTCCTTCATGTTCGCCGGGTGCCGCTCGAGGTCGCGCAGGGGCAGGATCTGATCGAGCTGGTGCTCGAGGTGCTCGCTCTGGCCCCGGGCGACGAGGGTGATCGCGCGCGGGTCGCGCTCGGTGACGACCACGCCCTCGGGGAGGTCGAGGGCCGACTCGTAGGGCACGACGCCGTCGAGGTGCACCACGTAGCGGTTGCAGCTGCGGCGGAGGTCGTCGAGGTCTCCGGTGATCGCGGGGGCGCCCTGGCGGAGCACGATCGCCCGGTCGCAGATCCGCGAGACGTCGTCGATCAGGTGGGTCGAGAGCAGGACCGCGTGCCCCTCCTCTGAGGCGAAGTGCGCGATCGCCTCGAGGAAGTCGTCGCGCACCAGCACGTCGAGCCCCGAGGTGGGCTCGTCGAGCACGAGCACCCGCGGGCGGGCCATCAGCGAGAGCGCGAGCAAGAGCCGCGCGCGCTGGCCCTTGGAGAGGGTCTTGCACTTGGCCTGGGGGGCGAGCTCGTAGCGCGCGCGCAGGCGCTCGAAGCCGTCGCGGTCGAAGCGCTCGCCGTGGATCTCGGCCACGATCTTGGCCAGCTCGCTGACCCGGGTGTCCTCCAGCAGCTCGCGCCGCTCGCTGACGTAGGCCAGCTCGCGGAACACGCGGTGGCGCTGACTCTGGGGCTCCAGCCCCAGCACGCGCACGCTGCCCTGGCTGGGCCGCAGCAACCCGAGCAGCATCTGAATCGTGGTCGACTTGCCCACGCCGTTGCGCCCGAGGAGCGCGGTCACCGAGCCCTGGGGGACCTCCAGGTCGAGGTCGCGGACGACCCAGCGCTTGCCGTAGCGGCAGCCGAGGCCGCTGGCCACGATCGCGGACGCTTCACTCGACTCGGGGGTCAGGCTCACAGAGGGGTCCTCCGGCTTTAGCTTAATGTCCACACCCATGGCTAGGCTCCTCCCTTCTTCTTGGCCGCCTGTGAGCGGCCCTTGCGGTAGCGGGTCCAGGACCGGCGCACGAAGGCGTCGACCACGTCGTCGTCGCGGCGCACGTGGGCGGCCCGCTCGAGGGCCTCGACCAGGACCTCCTGGATCTCCTCGGCGTCGAGTCCGGCGTCGAGGGCCTCGCCCACGGCGCGCTCGAAGCGCTCGAGCACGAGGGACTGGCGGCGGGCGCGGGCGGTCTCCAAGGCCCCCTCGCGCACGAACACGCCGCTCCCGCGACGGCTGACGAGGATCCCGTCGCGCTCGAGGTCGCGGAACGCCTTGCTCACGGTGTTCGGGTTGACCTTCAGCCGGACGGCGGTCTCGCGCACCGTGGGCAGCTTGTCCCCGGGCTGGTAGACGCCCTTCGCGATCGCATACAGCACCCGGTAGGTGATCTGCTCACCCAGGGGGACGGGGTCGTCCGGGTTGATGCTCCATTCGTCGGCCATGAGGTCCTCGTCCTTTCGGCAGCCAAACACGGCGCAGCCGCCGTGCAGTGCGTGACATTCCCAGTGGTGCGTCGTGTGGCAGCCCCCGCAGCGCCACCAGCGTTCCGCCGGGAGCAAGGGCCCCCGGCAAAAGGGGCAAGTGAGGCTGGGGGCTTTGTCGATCACAACGGGAGTTTACTAGTCGGATAGTTTACTGCAAGAGTGTTTTTGCAGTTTCTTCACAGGCCGTTGGGGCCGCACGGCTTGGGGTGCGTCGAGCCCGTCTGCGATCTGTGGCAGAATGCTCGCGCAGGAGAGGCGAGGACGTGAGCTTGCTCGACCAACGCCAACAAAAGATCCTGGTCGTCGAAGACGAACCCGCGATTCTCACGGGAATCAAGGACGTGCTCGAGGACGAGGGCTATTCGGTGCTGACGGCCACCGACGGGCACCTGGGGCTGAAGCTGGCCCTGGACAACGACCCCGACTTGATCCTGCTGGACGTGATGATGCCCCGCATGTCGGGCTTCGACGTGCTCCGCAAGCTGCGCGAGAACCGCGTCCGCGGCTCGGTGATCCTGCTCACGGCCAAGAAGGCGGAGGAGGACAAGGTCAAGGGGCTCAAGCTGGGCGCCGACGACTACGTGACCAAGCCGTTCAGTCTGGTCGAGCTCCTGGCCCGCGTGCAGGCCGTCCTGCGCCGCACCGACCCGCCCGCCGACCCCCTGCGCGACGTGTGCTTTCACGACGTCCGCGTGAACTTCGAGAAGCTCGAAGCCTTCAAGCGGGAGGTCAAGCTCAAGCTCACCGCGCGCGAGTTCAAGATCCTGCGCCTGTTCGTCGAGAACCCGGGCAAGGTCGTGAGCCGCAACGAGCTCCTCGACAAGGTGTGGGGCTACGACGTGTTCCCGACCACGCGAACCGTCGACAACCACATCGTCAAGCTGCGCAAGCAGATCGAAGACGTGCCCAGCGAGCCGAAGCTGATCACCTCGGTGCGCGGCGTGGGCTACAAGTTCAACGCCGAGGTCGAGGGCGACCTCCCTCCCGCCCCGCCGCCCTCCGAGGCCTGATTCTCGGCTTCCGCGGGACCCATCCGAGCCGTCTTCCCGGGCTTGGGAAACCTGGGGGCCCACCGGGTCAAGGCTGCCCAAGGCCTTAGACGTGGCGCGTGGCTTGCATATGAGTCTCAGAGAGTGATTGAGACCATGCCCTGCGCGTCCTTCCCCGGCCGTTCCCTTGCCGTGGCGCTGACCCTCGTCCCTTTGCTCGGAGCGCCGAGCCTCGCGAGTCCGCTCGAGGGGAGGCTCGCGACCCACGGCTTCGACGCCATCACCGTCCCTGGACAGCCCGCCGAGCTGCGACTCAAGGTCGAGCGCAGCGGGTGGCGCTTCTGGCGCCCGGACGTGAAGGACACACCGGTCCGCTTCACCGCGACCGGGAGCACCCTCAGCGCGCGGACCGATCGCGACGGCGTGGCTCACGCGAGCCTCCCCGGCTCGCTCGCGGTTGGGGTCTACCCCTACGTCGCCGAACCCGAAGGCCGCAGCGACGCGGCCGCGAGCTCGCGGGTGTGGGTGCTCGACCCCGCGCGACCGCTGGCCGTGGTCGACATCGACGGCACGCTCTCGACCCTGCCCAGCTGGCTCGTCCCCTTCCGTGGACACAAGGCCAAGGCCTACGCAGACTCGCCCCAGCTGCTCAACGAACTGGCCCGCACCCACCAGATCGTCTACCTCACCGCGCGCGACGACAACCTCGACGCCAAGACGCGCGCCTTCCTCGCCCTGCGTGGCTTCCCCGCCGGCCCCGTCATCTTCAACGACCTCGGCCTGACCACCAAGGCGGAGCGGGCTCAGCTGAACTCCAAGAACCACGGGGTCTCCAAGCTGCAGGCGCTGAGGAAGCTCCAGGCGCTGGGCCTGACCGTCGGGCTGGGGATTGGCAACGCGGCGACCGACGCCTACGCCTACGAGAACGCGGGCGCCCCCAGCTACATTCGCTCCGACCCCCAAGCAGGGGCCTCGATCCGCTTCGCCACCTACGCGGAGCTGCGTCTGCGCCTGATCGCCGACGGGATCTTGCCCGGCGGAAGCGGCCTGGCAGGAGCCCTGCCCCCCCCGTAGGCGGCCTCGGCGCCCTCCCCGGAGCGGGTGGCAAAGCCTCCCTGGTAGCCTCGACACGCAGCGGCTACCACGGAAGCGGAGGAGGAGCCTTGGCCCGCAGCTGCCCCGCTTGCCTGGACCCGGTCGTGCGCCGCGCCCCCGCGGCGCGCTGTGCGCGGTGTTCGGCCTGGCACCACGAGCCCTGCTGGGTCGAGTTCGGCGGCTGCATGTCCTGCGGGGGCACGCTCACCGTGCGCAGCGCGCGTCGCGCCTCACGCAGCAATGGGCCACGTCTGGGCTGGGTACCGTTCGTGGTCGGGTGCCTCGCGCTTCAGGGGCTGTTCCACCCGCACGTCGGGCCTCCGCCACCGGCTCCGTCGCCCCCCTCTCCGCGCGAGGCCGAGCCCCCGCCGCCCCCTCCGCCCCCGCCACCCCCGGTCGAGGCGCGACCGTCCAGTTCGCCCCGCCTGCACCACCCCCGGCGCCCCTCGAGCCCTCGCGAGCTGGTGCGTCAGGCCGACTCGCTCCTGCGGGCCCGGAGGACCGAGGTCGCCTACGACCGCTTCCGCGCCGCGGTCGACGCCGATCCGCGGCAGTTCGACGGCGCGCTGGGCTGTGCGCGGGCGGCGCTACGGTTGGGGCGGCCGAGTTGGGCCCACTACTGGCTGCGCTACGCCGAGCGGCTCGAGCCTGGCTCGCACCGCGTCGCGCATTTGCGGGAGCGGCTCCGCCGCCAGCTCGACGAGCGGCAGCCGCGCCGCGACTGCCGCGGCTTCTAGAATCGCGAACTCCCGCGTATCCTCTCCGGTTGACGGGAGGGCGCAGTGGTCGAGGAGCGTAGCGAGCAGGCGCGCTGGGACGGCGTCAAGGACATGCTTGGCGATCACCGGGTGACCCTCGGGGGCCACTGGTCGTTCAACCTGCGCAACGACCCCAAGCGCCTGGCGTTCGTGCTTGCGCGCTACAAGCTCGCGGCCAAGCTGGCCTGCAAGGGGCGCTCGGTGCTCGAGCTGGGGTGCAGCGAGGGGATCGGGACCCCGATCCTGGGCGAGTTCGCGACCCGCTACACGGGGGTCGACTTCGACGAGGACGCGATCGCGGTCGCCCGGCGCAACTGGAGCGACGCGCGCTTCGAGTTCGTCGCCGCCGACCTGCTGCGGGAGCGGATTGGGCGCTTCGAGACCGTGATCAGCCTCGACGTGATCGAGCACATCGAGCCCGAGCGCGAGGCGACGTTCTTCGACGCGATCGTAGACCACCTGACCCCCGAGGGTATGGCCGTGATCGGGACCCCGAACGTGACCTCGGTGCCCTACGCCTCGCCCCAGAGTCAGATCGGGCACGTGAACATGTTCTCGGCCGAGCGGCTCCAGCAGCGGCTGGAGGAGCGCTTCGAGTTCGTGTTTCCCTTCGGGCTCAACGACGAGGTGGTGCACACGGGCTACGCGCCCATGTGCCACTACCTGGTTCAGGTCGCCTGCGGGCCGAAGGGGGTCTCCGGTGACTGACGAGCGCCAGACCGAGTGGGACGCGGTCAAGGAGAGCATGCAGCACGCCCAGCCCGTCGAGCTGGGGCGGCACGTGGGCTACTGGTTCGCCAAGACGCCCCGGCGGGCGCTCTACGCGACCTCCTACGCCAAGTTCGCGGCGAAGATGATCGGCCGCGGCAAGCGAGTGCTCGACATCGGCTGCGGCGAGGGGCTGGGGACCTGGCTCTTGGCCAAGGAGTGCGGCGAGGCCCAGGGGGTCGACTTCGACGCCGAGGCGATCGCCGTCGCCGAGGCCAACTGGGGCGGAGAGCCGAACTGCGGCTTCACCTGCGGCGACGCCTTCGAGCTCGGCGACGGGTCCTACGACGCGGTCGTCAACTTCGACGTGATCGAGCACGTCTACCCCGAGCACGCCGACGCCTTCCTCGACGGCATGCAGCGCCTGCTCTCGGACCGGGGCGTGGTCGTGATCGGCACCCCCAACGAGACGGCCAAGCAATATGCCTCGGCGGTCACCAACGCGGGCCACGTGAACCTCTACACCGCCGAGCGGCTCGAGGCCGCGCTGCGCGAGCGGTTCAAGTACGTGTTCCTCTTCGGGGCCAACGACGAGGTCGTGCACACCGGGTTCGCCCCCATGTGCCACTACTTGCTCGTCGTGGCCTGCGGCGAGCGCTGAGCGGGCGCGCCTTCGTCACCGGGGGCACCGGCCTCGTCGGCAGGCACCTGGTGGCCCTCCTCCGCGAGCGGGGCTTCGAGGTCGTGTGCGCCGTGCGCCCCAGCTCGCAGGCGGCCGCCTTGGAGGCGCTGGGGGCGGAGCTCGTCCCCGCTGACCTCGCGCGCCCCGAGACCTACGCGGCCGCCCTCGACGGCGTTCAGGTCGTGTTCCACGCCGCCGCCGTGCTGCGGGTGCCCTGGCGGCGGGGGTTCCTCACCGCGAACGCAGCGCTCTCCGCCGGGGTGGCCGAGGCCTGCGCCGCCCAGGTCTCCCCGCCGACCCTCGTTCACGTCTCGAGCCTCGCCGCGGTGGGCCCCACCCGTGGAGGCCCGCTCCGCGAGGACTCCCCGGCGCGACCGATCTCGCGCTACGGGGAGTCCAAGCTCGCCGCCGAGCGTGCCCTCCGCGAGCGCTCCCGCGACCTTTCGATCCGGATCGTGCGCCCGCCCATGGTCTTCGGCGAGCACGACACCCGCTCGCTAGGCCTGTTCCGCATGGCTCGCCGCGGGTGGCTGCCGGTGCCCCATGCGGCCTCGCAGCGCATGTCCATGATCCACGCGGCCGACCTCGCGAGCCTCTTGCTGCGGGTGGCGGAGGCCCCGGAGTGCGTGGGGCCGGAGCTCGACCAGGGGGTCTACAACGCCGCGCACCCGGCACCCCCGACCGCCCGCGAGTTCGCTCAGCTCCTGGCGGGCGGCCGGCCCGTGCGGGTGCTGCGGCTGCCTCGGGCCGTGGTGTGGGGCAGCATGGCCGCGGGTCACCTCGTCGGTCGGCTACGGGACCGGCCGAGCGTGCTGAGCCTCGACAAGTACCGCGAGGCGACCGGGGGAGCCTGGGTGTGCTCGACGGCCAAGGGCACGGGGCTTGGGTGGCGGCCCGGGGTGTCCTTGGCGGAGCGGATCGCGCAGACCGTGGCGTGGTACCGGGCTGAGGGGCTGCTGCGCTGACTCTGCCTACTTGGCGTCGAGGCTCTTGAGGTAGCGCAGCAGGCGCTCGTGGTCGCTGTCGAAGAGCTTCTTCTCCAGGCGCTGGGCGTGTAGACCCTGCTGCAGGGCGGCCTGGAAGGCCTCGATCTCGGCGGTCATGGGGCGCAGCCCGGGGGCGGTGGCGCCCTGGGCCATGTCACCGTGGCACTCGGCGCAGTGCTTGCGGTAGAGGTCGGGGCCCTCGACGCGGCCTTCGCGGTGGCGGCGGTCGCGCTGGCTGAACCACACGCCGACCACGGCGGTCACGGCCACGATCACCAGCGGGAGCCCGAGGGCGATCAGCTTGCCCGCGACGGGGTTGCCGGGAGGGGCACTGGGGGGCGGCTCGTTCACGGTCTCAGTCTACTGCCGCGGTGAATGAATCCACCCGCCGGGGAGGGCTACTCGCCGCGGAGGAAGTGGAAGGGCTCGTCGTGCTCGTAGAGCAGCTCCGCCATCTTCTTGGCCATGGCGGCGGTGAGGCCGCCCTTGGCCTCGTCCGGGTCGAGGAAGCTCTCGCCGTACTGGTCGAGGTAGGTCTCGGGGTAGCGAGCGAGGACCTCCTCCTGGGCGACGAACAGGCCGCCCTCTTCGCGCAGCACCGGGGGCAGGCCCAGCTTCGCGCGGGCCTCGTTCTGCTTGCGGATCCGCTCGGCTTCGCGCTCGTCGTTCTCGAGGTTGGGGTCGTCGGTGACCTTGAACAGGCGCACGTTGGCCCGGGCCACGCCCTGCACGATCCCGACGCCCTTGTCGTCCTGAGGGTCCCAGTGGGTCAGCTCCGCGACCAGCACGTAGTCTGCTCCGGTGAGGGCGGCGACGTCCTTGGGCTTGAGCAGGCTCCAGTCTTGCTCCATGGAGGCGAGCTCGACCACTCGGGTGTAGGGGCGGACGATGAACTCGGCGTTGTTGGCCAGGCGCACCGAGGCGGCCTCGGCGATCTTGTGGCCGACGTCGAAGGACTCCCAGGCGTTGGTCACACCGGGCTCGCGCACGGGCATGATCACCACCGCGGCGTCCTCGTCGATTTCGTAGATCGGTTCGACGGTGTTGTCGTTCGAGCTGCAGCCGGCGAGCACAAGCAGCGTCGCGGCGAGGATCCAGGCTTGCTTCATGGCCACGAGCTTACTCCGCCAGGGGTCACCAGCGCGTCACAGAATTATGGAAGGGGGGCCTTCCGTGGCGCGTGGGCGCGGGCCTGCGGCGAAGCGGTGGCGCCGGGAAACCCGCTCCCGCATGGAGTTTGGGCGGATTCCGGGTAGGATTTCGGGCACACGCAAGGAGCAGCCATGTCTACGCAGTTGACTCAGGTCCGGAAGGGCAACGTCGTCAAAATGGACGGCGATTTCTTCAAAGTCGTCGACATGCACCACAACACCCCCGGCAACAAGGGCGGGATCGTTCAGCTCAAGCTGAAGAACCTCAAGACCGGTGGGCACATCAACAAGCGCTTCAACAGCACCGACTCCATCGACACCGCTTACCTCGATCGGCGCAGCTGCCAGTACCTCTACCAGGAGGGCTCCGGCTACGTGTTCATGGACAACGAGAACTACGAACAGTTCACGCTGCACGACGACGTGCTCGGCGAGGACATGAAGTACGTCGCGCTGAACATGGACGTCAAGATCGCCTACCTCGACGGGAACCCGATCGAGATGGAGCTCCCCGCGTCGGTGACCCTCGAGGTCACCGAGGCCGAGCCCGCGATCCGGGGCAACACCGCCACGAACGTGACGAAGAGGGTGGTGTGCACCACTGGGCTCGAGGTCAAGGCGCCCCAGCACATCAACGTCGGTGACCTGATCAGCGTCGACACCCGCTCCGGCGACTTCCTCGGGCGCTCGAAGGAGTAGCGCCAGGCGAAGCGCATTGCACTGCGGCCAGTCTTGGTGGTTCACGGGCTCGCTGAGAGCCGCTGTGCTAGAGTTTCACTACATGGGTGCGGGCGATCTTCCAGCAGTGCGGTTGACATACGGCGAGCGGGTTCTGACCGTCGTCAAGGGTCGGGAACCTCTGCGGATCGGGCGCCACGCAGAGAACGACCTCGTCCTCCGCGACTCCCTCGTGTCTCGCTTCCACGCCACGATTCGCTGGGACGCGGACTCTCCGCTCCCCGTGCTCTACGACAACGGCAGCCAGAACGGGACGACCCTCAACGGGGAGCCGGTTCAGGGGCAGGTGGTCGCGCTCAGCACCGGTGACCGGATCCAGATCGGCAGCGCCCGCTTCGACGTCGAGCTCGACGCCGAGGAAGATGCCGCCCCGGCCTTGATCGAGCGCACCGACGACAACGTGACCCTGTTCAGTGACCGCGGCCCGGAGATCAAGGGCACCTTCGACGCTGGGCGCAAGCTGCACGACGTGCTGCAGCGGCTCGAGGTCGAGCAGCGCTCAGGGACCTTGCACGTGGAGGTCGCCAATCCGGGTCTGGGCGAGATCCAGAAGGGCCAGGTCACCGTGTGCCTGGGGCGGCTGATGGCCGCGCGCTGGGGTGACCTGATCAGCAGCAGGGCTCTCGACGCCATGCTCAGCCAGGCCGACAAGCTCGGGGACTACCGCTTCTCCCGCGAGCTGGAGCCCACCGAGTTCCCGCTGAACATGTGGTACTCCGACTTCCTCCGTCTGCGAAACGCAGAGGGCCAGGCGACTCGTGCCTGGAACAAGGAGGTCACTGCAGCGCTGCGGAACTCGGTCCGGGATCGGAAGAAGTAGGGCGGGGGCCTCTGCGAGGCCCCCTGGCTAACGCCGTCCGCGGCTGCTGCCGCGTCCCCGTCCGCCTGCGCCGCCGCGCCCCTTGCCGCGCTTGCCGCCGCCGCCGCCACCCTTGCCGCCGCCCTTGCGGTCGCGGCGCTGGTTGAGGATCGAGAGCAACGCCGGGGAGAACTTGCCGGCCATCGGGTGCTCGGCCGCCGGCCGCCGGCGATCGCGCCGCGAGAGCTCTTCCTCGTTGGCTTCGCAGCGGTAGCCGTCGATCTCGAAGTAGGGGACTTCCTTGTTGATCAGCTTCTCGATCTGGGTGAGGAAGCCGCCGTCGTTCTTGGTGATGAACGTGAACGCGCGTCCGCTCTTGCCCATGCGCGCGGTGCGGCCGACGCGGTGCACGTAGTCCTCGGGGTTCTCCGGGACGTCGTAGTTGAAGACGTGGCTCACGC
>Ga0209578_10001578_pt1 | contig 20816 bp, 18 predicted proteins | sample tdAd472_FD_187127 | JGI IMG/M metagenome (GOLD analysis project Ga0209578, IMG submission 187127) | Marine sediment microbial communities from the Atlantic coast under amendment with organic carbon and nitrate - tdAd47.2 (SPAdes)... | ecosystem: Environmental > Aquatic > Marine > Coastal >...
CAACACGGCCCCGGGCACGTGCACGCCAGCGTTTCATCACCATGGCGCGGCCCACGCTGGCTTCGGCGACAAACAAACGGTCGACGTCAAGCTGGTGGTTGTTTTCCGCATTGGCGATAGCAGCTTGCAGAACCTTTTTGACGTCGTTTGCAACACGGCGCTTGTTGAAGGTAAGGCTAACCATGGCCTTTTCGGCGTCCATGCCGCGGATCGACTGAGCCACCAAGTTCAGCTTCTGGGCACTGGTCCGAAGCATACGGATCGAGCCTTTGGCTTCGTTGTCAGCCAGACGGCGGGGAGTTGCTTTTTTACCCATTACTACCTCCTCTTCGCCTTCTTATCGGCAGCGTGGCCGTAATAGGTGCGGCTCGGCGAAAACTCACCGAACTTGTGACCGATCATGTCTTCGGTCACCAGCACGGGGACGAACTTCTTGCCGTTGTAGACACCAAAGGTGATCCCCACGAACTGCGGCAGGATGGTCGAACGACGCGACCAAGTCTTAACGACTTCCTTGCGGCCCGAGGAGCGCACAGCTTCGGCCTTCTTAAGAAGGTAGCTGTCGACAAACGGTCCTTTCCAAACGGAACGAGGCACGACTGCCCTCCTTTACTTCGAGTGCCGCCGGCGCATAATGAGCCGGTCGGTCTTCTTGTTGCTACGGGTCCGCTTACCCTTGGTCGGTTTACCCCAGGGAGTAACCGGGTGACGACCGCCCGAGGTACGGCCTTCGCCGCCGCCGTGCGGGTGATCCACCGGGTTCATGGCAACGCCACGGACTGCCGGGCGTTTGCCGAGCCAACGGTTACGGCCGGCTTTACCCAGGTTGGTGTTCTTCTGATCCGGGTTGGACACGGCGCCAATGGTCGCCATGCACTCGGCGCGGACCAGACGGAGTTCTCCGGAACCGAGGCGAAGCTGAGCGTAGCCTTGGTCCTTACCGACCAGCTGCACGTAAGTGCCGCCGGCCCGGGCAATCTGTCCACCCTTGCCTTGTTTCATCTCCACATTGTGGATGATGGTGCCGACCGGAATGGCCGACATCGGCATGGCGTTACCCGGCTTAATGTCCGCGCTCTTGTCGGCGATAACGGTATCGCCTTCTTTGAGACGCTGCGGAGCCAGGATATAGGCCTTGTCGCCGTCTTGATACTGGATCAGAGCGATAAAGGCGGTCCGGTTCGGATCGTATTCCAAGCGCTCGACAGTGGCGGGAACGCCAAACTTGCCGGTGCGTTTGAAGTCGATGACGCGGTAGCGGCGCTTATGCCCGCCACCACGGCGACGAGCCGTGATACGACCGGTATTGTTACGGCCGCCGTTTTTGGTGAGACCCTCGGTCAACCCTTTTTCCGGTTTGCCCTTGTAGAGCCCGGTACGGTCGATCAGGACCAGATTACGCTGGCCCGGGGTGCTCGGTTTATATTGCTTCAGAGCCATTGGTTTAGACCCCCGTCGTCACATCGATGGAGTGGCCCTCGGCGAGGGTTACAATGGCCTTCTTCACGTCGTTGCGTTTACCGACGGTCCCGCGGAAACGCTTGACCTTACCCTTGTTGACGAGGGTGTTGACGGCTTTCACCTTGACGTTGAAGAGACCTTCCACTGCGGCTTTGATCTCGAATTTATTGGCGTTGAGCGGAACCTGGAAAGTCACCTGGTTATGTTCCGAGATGATCGTCGCCTTTTCGGTGATGATCGGGCGGGTAATCACCTGGTACATCCGCTCTTTGCTCAGCGAGCTGTTTTTCGGGCTGTACTTGCTCATTTCAGTCGCTCCACCAACTTTTCTACGGCGTCCTTGGTCAGGACCAGCTTTTCACGCCGCAGAATGTCGTACACGTTGGCGCCCTGGCTCGGCAGCACGTCGAGACCGACGATGTTGCGGGCCGCACGGGCAAAACCTTCGTTCACCGTTTCGCCGTCGATGACCAGAGCGTTTTTCCAACCAAGAACGGCGACCATTTTAGAGAGGTCGGCGGTCTTGCCGGATTTCAGCTCGGCCTTATCGAGAACGATCAGGCTGCCATCGGCTTGTTTGGCGGACAATGCGGTGCGCAGGGCCAGCTTACGAACCTTCTTCGGAAGGTCGTGGGCATGGCTGCGGACAACAGGCCCGAAAGACTTGCCGCCGCCCCGCATGTGCGGGCCTTTACGGCTGCCTTGACGGGCTCCGCCGGTTCCTTTCTGGCGGAACGGCTTGGCACCGGTGCCGGAAACTTCGGAACGGTTTCTCGATTTGTGGGTGCCGGCCTGGCGTTTCGCCAACTGCCAGCGGACCGCACGCTGAAGAAGATCGGAACGGACCTCAACACCGAAGATGGCGTCGTCCAGGTCGATGTTGCCGGCCTTCTTATTGTCGAGGCTGATTACGTCTAATTTCATAGCCCCTATTCCTCCGTCTCGCTGGCTTCAGCTTCTGCGGCGGGAGCTTCCTCGACGGGAGCTTCTTCGGCAGGAGCGGGAGCCGCTTCTTCGGCCTTGCGGATACCGGCCGGGAAGGGAACGCCTTCCGGTGCGGGCCGCTTGACGGCGTCTTTCACCAAAACCCAGCCGCCTTTGGAGCCGGGCACGGAGCCCTTCACCAGGATCAGGCCGCGATCAAGATCGGTGTCGACCACGGTCAAGCTTTGAACGGTCACCCGCTCGGCGCCCATATGACCAGCCATTTTCTTGCCTTTGAACACCTTACCGGGATCTTGGCACTGGCCGGTGGAACCGTGGCTACGATGGGAGATGGAAACGCCGTGCGAAGCCCGAAGGCCACCAAAGTTGTGGCGTTTCATGGCGCCAGCGAAACCTTTACCAATGCTCGAACCGGTCACGTCCACGTGCTGCCCAGCAACGAAGTGCTCAGCAGTAATTTCCGCACCCACGTCTACGAGGGCGTCGGCAGTCACGCGAAACTCAACCAGCTTACGTTTCGGCTCAATCTTCGCTTTGGCGAAGTAAGCCCGCATTGGCTTGCTGACGTTTTTAACTTTTGCAGCACCAACGCCGAGCTGGACAGCCGTGTAACCGTCCTTCTCCTCGGTACGCTGAGCTACCACCTGACAATTGTCCACCTTCAGCACGGTGACCGGAACGGACCGGCCATCGTCCTGGAAGACGCGGCTCATGCCAAGTTTTTGCGCAATAAGACCGGAACGCATTGTTCCCTTCCTAATCTCTAGAACAGATCGTTTTTTAACTGAGCCGCTTCGCGGCGAAGGTCAAAATCGTGACTCTGTTCGGTTTCTACAGTTTAGAGGGCGATTCACGGCTTAATTACATTAAGCCGATCGCACTCTAGAGTTTGATCTCGACGTCGACGCCGGCGGCCAGGTCGAGCTTCATCAGCGCGTCCACGGTCTGCGGTGTCGGGTCAACGATGTCCAAGAGCCGTTTGTGAGTCCGAATTTCGAACTGCTCGCGCGACTTCTTGTCGATGTGGGGCGAACGCAACACAGTGAAGCGCTCGATCCGGTTCGGGAGGGGGATGGGACCCCGCACTTCCGCACCAGTCCGCTTGGCGGTATTGATGATCTCGGCAGTGGACTGATCCAGTACGCGATGATCAAACGCCTTGAGGCGGATGCGAATGTTTTGACTGTCCATAGTTTCTTGGACCCCAGTTAAGTGCCCGTTCCCCCGGAAATCCGGAGGAAACGGGCGTTACGAAAAAAGTTACTCAGTGATCTTGGAGACCACGCCGGCGCCGACGGTGCGGCCGCCTTCGCGGATCGCGAAGCGCAGACCTTCGTCCATGGCGATCGGGGTGAGAAGGGTCACGTCCATGGTGATGTTATCACCCGGCATCACCATCTCGGTGCCGCTCGGCAGTTCAACCGAACCGGTCACGTCCGTCGTACGGAAGTAGAACTGCGGACGGTAGTTCGAGAAGAACGGCGTGTGACGGCCGCCTTCGTCTTTCGTCAGAATGTAGGCTTCGCAGTTGAACTTCGTGTGCGGGGTGATCGAACCCGGCTTGGCCAGAACCTGACCACGCTCAACGTCGTCACGCTTCGTGCCGCGCAGAAGAACGCCGATGTTGTCGCCAGCTTCGCCCTGATCGAGCAGCTTGCGGAACATCTCAACGCCCGTGCAGGTCGTCTTGGTGGTGTCTTTGATGCCGACGATTTCGATTTCTTCGCCAACCTTGACAATGCCCTGCTCAACACGGCCGGTCACAACGGTACCGCGACCGGAGATCGAGAATACGTCTTCGATCGGCATCAGGAACGGCTGATCCTTCGGACGCTCGGGCTGCGGGATGTAGCTGTCGACGGCATCCATCAGAGCCTTGATCGAGTCGGAACCCAAAGCGGCGTCGCCGCCTTCCAGAGCCACCAGAGCCGAACCCTTGACGATCGGAATATCGTCGCCCGGGAATTCGTAGGAGGACAACAGCTCGCGGATTTCCATCTCAACCAGCTCAAGCAACTCTTCGTCGTCGACCTGGTCGCACTTGTTCATGTAAACGACAATCGCCGGAACGCCAACCTGACGGGCCAGAAGAATGTGCTCGCGGGTCTGCGGCATCGGGCCGTCGGCTGCCGACACAACCAAAATCGCGCCGTCCATCTGCGCCGCACCCGTGATCATGTTCTTCACGTAGTCGGCGTGACCCGGGCAATCAACGTGAGCGTAGTGACGGTTGGCCGTCTCATACTCAACGTGAGCCGTCGAAATCGTGATGCCGCGGGCTTTCTCTTCCGGGGCCTTGTCAATATCGGCGTAGTCCTGGAACTGGGCACCGCCAGACTCAGCCATCACCTTCGTAATAGCTGCCGTCAGGGTCGTCTTGCCGTGGTCAACGTGGCCAATCGTACCAACGTTGCAGTGCGGCTTTGTACGTTCAAACTTTTCCTTAGCCATCTTAAGCGTCTCCGTTTCCTTGGAGTGATACGTTAGCCATTCAACTTGGCGATTACTTCGTCCGATACAGCCTTCGGAACTTCCGAATAGTGATCGAACTGCATGGTGAACTGTGCACGGCCCTGGCTCATGGAGCGCAGGTTGTTCACATAGCCGAACATATTGGCCAACGGAACGTCCGCATTGACGACGCGGGCATTCCCCCGGGTGTCCATGCTGCTCACCTGACCACGGCGGCTGTTCAGGTCGCCGATGATGTCACCCATGTATTCTTCGGGGGTCACCACTTCGACCTTCATAATCGGTTCGAGAAGCTTGGCAGCGCCTTGCCTCATGGCCTCACGGAAAGCCGCACGGGCGGCGATTTCGAAGGCCAGAACGCTGGAGTCAACGTCGTGAGAGTTACCGTCGTAGAGGTTAGCGACCATGTCGACCACCGGGAAGCCGGCCAAAATGCCGTTATCCATGGAAGACAGGAGGCCTTTCTCAACGCCCGGAATGTACTCTTTCGGAACGTTCCCGCCAACGACGGAATTCTGGAAAGTAAAGCCGGAACCCGCTTCACCCGGTGCAAACTTGATTTTGACACGGGCAAACTGACCGGAGCCACCGGACTGTTTCTTGTGGGTGTAGTCGATATCGACTTCTTTGGAAATCGCTTCGCGGTAAGCCACCTGCGGCTGACCGACGTTGGCTTCCACTTTGAATTCGCGGCGCATACGATCGACGATAATATCGAGGTGAAGCTCACCCATCCCCTTAATCACGGTCTGCCCGCTTTCCTCGTCGGAGGATACACGGAAGGACGGATCTTCAGCGGCCAAACGCGACAGCGCGACACCCATTTTCTCTTGGTCGGCTTTGGTTTTAGGCTCAACGGCGACTTCAATCACCGGATCCGGGAATTCCATGCGCTCCAGAATGACCTGAGCAGCCGGATCGGTCAGCGTATCACCGGTCGTGGTTTCTTTCAGACCGGCAATGGCGACGATATCGCCAGCGCGTGCTTCCTTGATGTCTTCCCGGCTGTTGGAGTGCATCTCCAGCATACGGCCGACACGTTCTTTTTTACCCTTCACCGTGTTCTGACAATAAGAACCAGCTTCCAAAATACCGGAATAGATACGGATAAAGGTCAAGGTCCCAACGAACGGGTCGTTCATGATCTTAAAGGCTAGGGCGGCAAAAGGCTCATCGTCGGAGTTGTTCCGCTTGATGACCTTTTCTTCGTCTTTGGCATCGACGCCCTGAATGGCGGGAACGTCGGTCGGAGCCGGCATGTAATTGATAACGGCATCAAGCAACGGCTGAACGCCTTTGTTTTTAAACGCCGTGCCGGTCAATACCGGAACGAAAGCCAGACCGATGGTACCTTTGCGAATGCACTTGATCAGAGTTTCCTCGCTCGGCTCTTCACCTTCGAGGTAGGCTTCCATGGCGGCGTCGTCTTGCTCGACGGCCAGCTCGATCAATTTCTCACGGTAGTCGGCGGCCTGTTCGGCGAGGTCGGCGGGAATGTCGACGATGTCGAACTCAGCGCCCAATTTTTCTTCTTTCCAGACGATTGCTTTCATCTGAACCAAATCGACGACGCCGGCAAATTTGTCTTCGGCGCCAATCGGCAGCTGAACGACCAGCGGAACCGCGCCCAGGCGGTCTTCGATCATGTCGACACAGCGGAAGAAGTCGGCGCCGACACGGTCCATCTTGTTGACGAAACACATCCGCGGCACGCCGTATTTATCAGCCTGACGCCACACCGTTTCGGATTGGGGCTCAACGCCGCCAACGCCGTCGAACACGGCGACAGCGCCATCGAGAACCCGCAGGGACCGCTCGACTTCAATGGTGAAGTCCACGTGACCCGGGGTATCGATAATGTTGATCCGGTGATCTTTCCAGAAACAGGTGGTTGCGGCCGAGGTAATGGTGATGCCCCGTTCCTGCTCCTGTTCCATCCAGTCCATGGTTGCGGCGCCGTCGTGGACTTCGCCGATTTTGTAGGACTTGCCGGTGTAGTAAAGAATACGCTCGGTGGTCGTGGTTTTACCGGCATCGATGTGAGCCATGATGCCAATGTTACGGTACCGGGCGAGAGGTGTGCTGCGAGCCATGTTCGTTTCTTCTCGTTCAGAGTGCCATCATTACCAGCGATAATGCGAGAACGCTTTGTTGGCCTCGGCCATACGGTGCGTGTCTTCGCGCTTCTTGACGGCGGCGCCACGGCTGTTCGTGGCGTCCATCAGTTCACCAGCGAGACGTTCCATCATCGTGTATTCGGAACGGGAGCGGGCGCTGCCAATCAACCAGCGGATAGCCAGAGCCTGGCGGCGCTCGGAGCGCACTTCAACGGGAACCTGGTAGGTTGCACCACCAACGCGGCGGGAACGAACCTCGACCGCCGGCTTCACGTTGTCGAGCGCTTCATGGAACATCTTAACAGGGTCGTTGCCGCCCTTTTTTTCCATGATATCGAACGCACCGTAAATGATCTTTTCGGCAGCGGATTTCTTACCGTGCTTCATCAGAGCGGCGGTGAATTTGCTAATCACCGGATCCCCAAACTTGGGATCGGGGAGTACGGGGCGCTTTTCAGCAGAGTGACGACGGGACATCTCTCACTACCTCTATTACTTCGGACGCTTAGCGCCGTATTTCGAACGACGTTGACGACGGTCCGCCACGCCCTGAGTATCCAAGGTTCCGCGAATAACATGGTAGCGGACACCCGGAAGATCCTTCACACGACCACCGCGGATCATTACCACGGAGTGTTCTTGAAGGTTGTGACCCTCACCAGGAATGTAGCTGGTAACTTCGAACCCGTTGGTCAGCCGCACACGGGCGACCTTACGAAGCGCGGAGTTCGGCTTTTTGGGGGTCGTGGTGTAGACGCGCGTACATACGCCACGTTTCTGCGGGCAGGCCTCCAAGGCCGGCACCTTATTACGCGAAACAGGGGCCTTGCGCGGCTTCCTGATCAACTGATTGATCGTCGGCATTAACCGTATCCCTTTCGACAGGCCCTAACCGGGCCGTTCGCTCCTACAAAAAACGACGCAAAACGCAGCCGTAGCAAAAATACGTTTTGCTCGTTGCGTTCCTACGTTTGCCCAAACGGGCGGCCCTCTTAACAAGGACTATTTAAACCAGTCGGTTATCTTCAGAGACTGCGTCTAGACCGCGAAGGTCCACCACCAGTCCCCCTTTTGAAGAGGTGGCGCATCCTAGTGATGCCCTTTCGCTCCGTCAAGAGGGAGTTATGCAAAAAATCACCCTCCCTTCTCCTCTAAAGCGAATCGGCGGAAACTCTGGGGTTCCCGCCGACGATTCAACTCGCAAAAACAAGGCTCCGGAAAGTGCCGGGTAACTGATCGCCATCCTTTACCAGATTGACGAAATAATATTACCCGGACTTTCGGTTATTTGCTGCCGATTACTCGGAACCGGCGGGCGATTCTCCTTCTCCGGCTTCTGGAGCGCTCGACTCCAAGGCTTCGAGCGGAGGCGTTGCTTCGCCTTCGATCACATCCTCTTCTTCGTCGACGCCCAGGGCTTCGGCAATTTCGTGATCCCGGGTTGCTGCAATGGACCGCAGTTGGTTCATCACGCTGCCGGTACCGGCAGGGATCAAGCGCCCGACGATCACGTTTTCCTTCAGGCCGATCAGCGAATCTTCCTTGCCGGAAACAGCCGCTTCGGTAAGTACGCGGGTGGTTTCCTGGAAAGAGGCCGCTGAAATGAAGGAACTTGTCTGCAACGAAGCCTTGGTGATGCCCTGCAGCACCGGAATGGCCTGGGCCAAACGGTCGCCTGCGGCTTCCGCCTTTTCGTTAGCCGCATCAAATTCCGACTTTTCGACCAGTTCACCAACCAGGAAGGTGGTATCGCCACCGTCGGTGATCTCAACTTTCTGCAGCATCTGACGGGTAATCACCTCGATGTGCTTATCGTTGATTTTCACGCCCTGCAGTCGATAAACATCCTGGATTTCTGTGATCAGGTACGAAGCCAGCGCTTCGACGCCGAGAACGCGCAGGATATCATGCGGCACCGGAGAGCCATCCATCAACGCGTCGCCGCGCCGGACGTAGTCGCCTTCCTGCACCGAAACGTGCTTACCCTTCGGCACGAAGTGCTCGACCGGTTCCACACCATCCTCTTCCGGATGAATGACGATCCGGCGCTTGGACTTGTAGTCCTTACCGAACTCAACACGGCCGTCGATCTCGGCAATAACCGAATGTTCCTTCGGCTTCCGAGCTTCGAACAATTCAGCCACCCGCGGCAGACCACCGGTAATATCCCGGGTCTTCGCGGATTCACGCGGAATACGCGCCAGGATATCGCCAGCCTGAACCTTCTGGCCGTTGTTCACCGAAAGCACAGCGTCCACCGACATGAAGTAACGCGCTTCCATGCCGTTGGGCAGATTGATGACTTCGCCCTTTTCGTCGCGCAGGGTTACGCGCGGCTTGAGGTCGGCGCCTTTCTGCTGTTGCTTCCAGTCGACAATCACCTTGGATGCGATACCCGTCGCTTCGTCGACTTTTTCGGTCATCGATACGCCATCAATGATGTCGACGTAGTTTACCGTACCTTCTTTCTCGGTAAGGATCGGAAGGGTATACGGGTCCCACTCGGCGAGGGCGTCTCCCCGCTTGACCTTGGCGTTGTTTTTCACCAGCAACGTCGCGCCGTAAGGAATACGGTAGCGGGCGCGTTCGCGCTTGTTGCTGTCGACCAAAATGACTTCGGCCGTCCGGCTCATGACGATTTCCGTACCCGAGCTGTTTACCGCAGTGGTGACGTTTTCAAGTTTCACCTTGGCATCGTGGCTCGATTCAGCCCGCGACTGCTCGGCACCACCCTGCGCGGCACCACCGATGTGGAAGGTCCGCATGGTAAGCTGTGTACCCGGCTCACCGATCGACTGAGCGGCGATAACACCGACCGCTTCACCGACGTTAACCGGCGTACCGCGGGCCAGGTCACGGCCATAACACTTGCCGCAAACGCCGCCTTTGGATTCACAGGTCAGAACAGAACGGATCAGAACGGTTTCAACACCGGCTTCTTCGACGGCGTCGACCTCGTCTTCGCCGATCATCTCGCCGGCCTTGACCAGCACGGCTTCGCTTTCCGGGTGCAGAATGTCGACAGCGGCCGTCCGACCGAGCAAGCGTTCGCCCAGAGGCACAATAACGTCACCGCCTTCGATAACGGCGCTCACCGTCAGGCCTTGTTCCGTTCCGCAGTCATCTTCACGGATGATGCAGTCTTGAGCAACGTCGACCAGACGACGGGTCAGGTACCCGGAGTTTGCCGTCTTCAAGGCGGTATCGGCCAAGCCCTTACGGGCACCGTGGGTCGAGTTGAAGTACTCGAGAACGGTCAGACCTTCCTTAAAGTTGGAGATAATCGGCGTTTCAATAATTTCACCGGACGGTTTCGCCATCAGGCCGCGCATCCCGGCAAGCTGCTTCATCTGAGCCGCCGAACCACGAGCGCCCGAGTGGGCCATCATGTAAACCGAGTTGATTTCCTCACCTTTCTTCACGGAGGAAATCCGCTTCATCATTTCGTCGGCGACCTTGTCGGTACAATGCGACCAAGCGTCAACGACCTTGTTGTAGCGTTCGCCCTGAGTGATCAGACCATCCTGATACTGCTGCTCGAATTCCTTGACCATTTCCATGGTGCCGTCGACCAGACCGACCTTGGTATCAGGAATGATCAAGTCGTCCTTACCGAAGGAAATACCGGCCTTACAGGCGTAACCAAAGCCGAGCTGCATGATTTTATCGGCGAAAATAACGGCGGTTTTCTGACCGCAGTTACGATACACCGTATCCATGACGTCCGAGATGTCTTTCTTGGTCAACAGGCGGTTGACCAACGTGAACGGAATATTCGGATGCTTGGGCAGGTGTTCGGCCAGCAGCATACGACCCGGGGTGGTTTCCACCCGCTCGACCACATGGTTGCCTTCGGAATCCACCGTGTGATAGCGCGCCTTGATTTTGGAGTGGAGCGTCACGGCCCCGGCATCCAAAGCGGCTTCCATTTCGGCATCGTCGCCAAAGACCATGCCTTCGCCCGGCTGGTCTTCCTTTTCCATGGTGATGTAGTAGATACCGAGCACGATATCCTGCGACGGCACGATAATCGGCTTACCGTTGGCCGGCGACAGAACGTTGTTGGTCGACATCATCAAAACACGGGCTTCAAGCTGGGCTTCAAGCGAAAGCGGAACGTGAACCGCCATCTGGTCGCCGTCGAAGTCTGCGTTAAACGCGGTACAAACCAGCGGGTGCAGCTGAATGGCCTTCCCTTCGATCAGTACCGGCTCGAACGCCTGAATGCCCAAACGGTGCAGGGTCGGCGCACGGTTGAGCATCACAGGATGTTCGCGGATCACCTCTTCCAGAATATCCCAAACCTCGGGACGTTCTTTCTCGACCATCCGTTTGGCCGCCTTGATGGTGGTGGCCATCCCATAAAGTTCAAGCTTGGAATAGATGAACGGCTTGAAGAGTTCGAGCGCCATCTTTTTCGGCAGCCCGCACTGATGGAGCATCAGTTCCGGGCCGACCACAATGACCGAACGGCCGGAGTAGTCGACGCGCTTACCGAGCAGGTTCTGACGGAACCGGCCCTGCTTGCCCTTCAGCATGTCGGACAGCGACTTAAGCGGACGCTTGTTGGCGCCGGTAATGGCGCGGGAGCGACGACCGTTGTCAAACAGCGCATCGACGGATTCCTGCAGCATCCGCTTTTCGTTGCGGACGATGATTTCCGGTGCGCGCAGTTCGATCAGACGTTTCAGACGGTTGTTCCGGTTGATCACCCGGCGATACAGGTCGTTCAGGTCGGAGGTGGCGAAACGGCCGCCGTCCAGAGGAACCAGCGGACGCAGCTCGGGCGGAATGACCGGAATGACTTCCAGGATCATCCATTCCGGACGCGCGCCGGATTCCATGAAGGCTTCAACCAGCTTGAGACGCTTGACCAGCTTCTTGCGCTTGGCTTCGGAGTTGGTTTCCTTCAGCTCGGTGCGAAGGGAAGCATGCTCCTCTTCCATGTCGATTTCTTGCAGCATGTCGCGGATGGCTTCGGCGCCGATCCCGGCGGTGAAGCTGTCCTCGCCGTACTCATCGACGGCGTTCCAATACTGCTCCTCGTTGAGGAGCTCGCCGGGCTTGAGCGGTGTCAGGCCAGGCTCGACAACCACATAGCTTTCGAAATACAGAACCCGTTCCAGGTCCTTCAAGGTCATGTCGAGCAGCAGACCGATGCGGCTCGGCAGGGACTTGAGGAACCAGATGTGGGCAACCGGCGCAGCCAGATCGATGTGGCCCATCCGCTCGCGGCGCACCTTGGTGAGCGTCACTTCGACGCCGCACTTTTCGCAGGTGATGCCTTTGTATTTCATCCGCTTGTACTTACCGCACAAGCATTCGTAATCCTTAACCGGACCGAAGATCCGAGCACAGAACAGGCCGTCCCGTTCCGGCTTGAAAGTCCGGTAGTTGATGGTTTCAGGCTTCTTGATCTCGCCGTAGGACCAGGAGCGGATGCGCTCCGGGCTCGCAATGCTGATGCGAATGTGATCGAAGCTCTGCGTGGGGCTTACTTGCCCAAAAAATTTCGTCAGTTCGTTCATGACCGCCTCTTTAAAAATCCGTTGACCCGATGGATGGAGGGGATTGGGTCTCATCCCCTCCTCCGCCGCAGTTAAGCTCGTTAACTGCGGCTCTGGGCTAGCTCCACGTTGAGACCAAGCGATTGCATTTCCTTGACCAGGACGTTGAACGATTCCGGAATACCGGCTTCGAAACTGTCCTCGCCGCGGACAATGGCCTCGTAGACCTTGGTCCGGCCCGAGACGTCATCGGATTTAACCGTGAGCATCTCCTGGAGGGTATAGGCGGCGCCGTAAGCTTCCAGCGCCCAGACCTCCATTTCACCGAACCGCTGGCCACCGAACTGCGCCTTACCACCCAGCGGCTGCTGGGTAACCAAGCTGTACGGGCCAATGGAGCGTGCGTGGATCTTGTCGTCGACAAGGTGGTGCAGTTTGAGCATGTAGATGTAACCAACCGTCACCTTGCGGTCGAACGGAATGCCCGTCCGGCCGTCGAACAAGGTGACCTGGCCCGACCGGTCGAGACCGGCCGCTTCCAGATGCTCTGCGATATCGCCTTCGTGAGCACCGTCGAAAACCGGGGTCGCGAACGGTACGCCGTTCTTGAGGTTGCCCGTCAGTTCGACAATCTGCTCGTCTTCCAGGTACTTGATATCTTCGTCGTAGACGGCTTCGCCGTATGCGGCCTTCAGCGAGTCGCGCAGGTCCTTCACCGACTTTTTGCCGATGTTGTAGGACTCGACCGCATTGGCGATTTTTTCACCCAAACCACGGGCCGCCCAGCCCAGGTGGGTTTCCAAAATCTGACCGACGTTCATCCGCGACGGCACACCCAACGGGTTGAGCGCCACGTCGACGGCGGTGCCGTCTTCGAGATAGGGCATATCCTCGACCGGAATGATCTTGGAAATAACACCCTTGTTCCCGTGACGGCCGGCCATCTTGTCGCCCGGCTGAAGCTTACGCTTCACCGCAACGAAGACCTTGACCATCTTCATCACGCCCGGCGGCAATTCGTCGCCGCGCTGCAGTTTATCGACCTTGTTTTCGAACCGCTCTTCAAGACGGGCAATGTCGGATTCAAACTGCTTGGTCAGACCTTCAACGGTGGTCATCACCTTCTCGTTGTCGACCACGATCTGGACCCATTGTCCGGGGGTGAACTCGCCCAACAAGGCTTCGTCCACCTTGGCGCCTTCCTTGATGCCCTTCGGACCGCTGACGACTTTCTTGCCGAGCAGGATGTCCTTGAGCTGACGGTGGAAGGCCCTCTCCAGAATTTCGCGTTCGTCGTCGCGGTCTTTGGCGAGACGCTCGATTTCCGCACGCTCAATTGCGAGCGCACGTTCGTCTTTGTCGACACCACGCCGCGAGAAGACACGAACCTCAACCACCGTACCGGCAACGCCCGGCGGCAGTTTCAAAGAGGTATCGCGAACGTCGGAAGCCTTGTCGCCGAAGATCGCCCGGAGAAGCTGTTCTTCCGGAGTGATCGGGCTTTCGCCTTTCGGCGTTACCTTACCGACGAGAATATCGCCCGGCTTCACCTCGGCACCGATGTAAACGATGCCCGCCTCGTCAAGGTTCTTCAGAGCCTCTTCGCCGACGTTCGGAATATCGCGGGTGATTTCTTCCTGGCCGAGTTTGGTATCCCGGGCCATGACCTCGAATTCCTCGATATGGATCGAGGTGAACACGTCGTCACGAACGATGCGCTCGGAGATCAGGATGGAGTCCTCGAAGTTGTAGCCGTTCCAGGGCATGAACGCGACCAGCACGTTACGGCCCAACGCCAGTTCGCCCAGATCGGTCGAGGGACCGTCGGCGATGATATCACCGGCTTTCACCTCATCGCCCACTTTGACCAACGGGCGCTGGTTGATACAGGTGTTTTGGTTGGAACGCTGGAACTTCTGCAGATTGTAAATGTCAACGCCCTGGGTGGCATGGTCTTCCGAGCCGATAACCCGGACGACGATACGGGTGGCGTCCACCTGGTCAACGGTGCCGTCGCGTTTGGCGACGACCGTTGCACCAGAGTCGCGGGCCACCGCGCTTTCCATGCCGGTACCAACAAACGGCGCTTCGGCGCGGACCAGCGGCACCGCCTGACGCTGCATGTTGGAGCCCATCAATGCGCGGTTGGCGTCGTCGTTTTCGAGGAACGGAATGAGCGCCGCGGCGACCGAAACCAACTGCTTGGGCGACACGTCGATGTAATCGATTTCCTCCGGCGGAACCATGACGAATTCGCCGGAACTCCGGGCACTCACCAGATCTTCGGTGAACTTGCCTTTGCCATCCACCGGGGCGGAAGCCTGGGCAATGGTGTGCCGGCCTTCTTCCATGGCGGAGAGGTAACGGACGTCTTTGGTGACCTGACCGTTTTCAACCTTGGCGTACGGGCTTTCGATAAAGCCGTACTGGTTGACGCGGGCGAAAGTCGCCAAGGAGTTGATCAGACCGATGTTCGGACCTTCCGGGGTTTCAATCGGGCAGATCCGGCCGTAGTGGGTCGGGTGCACGTCGCGAACCTCGAAACCGGCCCGCTCGCGGGTCAGACCGCCCGGGCCAAGGGCCGACAGACGGCGCTTGTGGGTGATCTCGGAGAGCGGGTTGGTTTGGTCCATGAACTGGCTGAGCTGCGAAGAACCGAAGAACTCACGGACAGCGGCGGCAGCCGGTTTGGCGTTGATCAGATCGTGCGGCATGACCGTATCGATATCGACCGAGCTCATCCGTTCACGAATGGCTCGCTCCATGCGTAGAAGGCCGACCCGATACTGGTTTTCCATCAACTCGCCGACCGAACGAACACGCCGGTTGCCCAAGTGATCGATATCGTCGATTTCCCCTTTGCCGTCTTTCAGGCCAAGCAGGGTTTTGACGACGCCCAAAATATCGTCGCGACGCAGAACGCGCATGGTGTCGGGAACGTCCTCGAAGTCGAGGCGCATGTTCATTTTCACCCGGCCGACGGCGGAAAGATCGTAGCGCTCCGAGTCAAAGAACAGGCCTTGGAACAAGGCGTCTGCCGTTTCCAAGGTCGGCGGTTCACCTGGGCGCATGACGCGATAAATATCGATAAGCGCCTCATCGCGCGACGAGTTCTTATCGAGAGCCAGAGTATTACGCAGGTAAGGCCCGGTGTTGACGTGATCGATGGCCAGAACCGGCAGTTCGGTGAACCCAACCTTCTCCAAATCCTCAAGCAGCTCTTCGGTCAGCTCTTCACCGGCTTCAACGTAAATTTCACCGGTTTCAAGATTGACCAGGTCCTGAGCAATAAAGCGGCCCATCAATTCTTCCGGAGTAACCCGGAGATCCTCGAGGCCGTCTTCCGCCATTTTGTTCAGTTTGCGCGGAGTGAGCTTGGTGCCCAATTCGGCGACCACTTTGCCGGTTTTCGCATCGACCAAATCGGTCACCAGCTTCTGACCCTTCCATGCCTCAGGATCGAAAGCGGTTTTCCAGCCCTTCTTATCTTTCGTAAAGGTCACCGTATCGTAGAAGAGGTTCAAAATCTCTTCCGGCGACATTCCTTCCGCATTCAAGGGATCGAGTTGCTGCCCGTCGGCAGCAAGCTTTTCGCGCTTCTTCAAGGTCTCGTCGTTATCGAGCGCCAGAAGCAGCGTAGTCACCGGGAGCTTCCGGCGACGGTCGATACGGACGTAAACATGGTCCTTTGCATCGAACTCGAAGTCGAGCCAGGAACCGCGGTACGGAATGATCCGTGCGGCAAAGAGGTACTTACCCGACGAATGGGTCTTGCCCTTGTCGTGATCGAAGAACACACCCGGCGAGCGGTGCATCTGTGAAACGATCACCCGCTCCGTGCCGTTGATGACGAAGGTGCCGTTGGCGGTCATCAGGGGCATGTCGCCCATGTAGACATCTTGCTCTTTGATATCGCGGACCGAGCGTGCGCCGGTTTCTTCGTCCACATCCCAAACAACCAGCCGAAGCGTCAGCTTCAGCGGAGCCGCGTAGGTCATATCGCGCTGCTGACATTCGTCGACATCGTATTTCGGCGCTTCAAAATCGTAACGCACGAATTCGAGCGTTCCGCGCTCGGAGAAATCCTTAATCGGGAAAACCGACTTAAAGACTTCCTGAAGACCGCTATTCGTCCGCTCTTCAGCTGGCGTTTCGCGTTGCAGGAACTGCTCGTAGGAGTTCTTTTGTACTTCAATCAGGTTCGGCATCGGCGCGGTCACCGGCAGGCGACCGAAGCTCTTGCGAACACGCTTGCGACCCGTAAAGGACTTGGGCATGGTGTGTCCTCTTGCTCTAATGTTCGTTCTATAGAGACCAGCCTCTCCCCCGTCCGCCTCATGGCGAGGGCTGGGTCAGACAAGCGCCTAAAAGGAATATTGAAAACCTTGAAGGCTGGTCCGACCCGAAAACTTCATTCTTTTCAAAGCTTTCGTCCGGACCGCATCTCTGCTTTACCGATCGTGGCGGCGATCAATGCGGGCAAAGACGGCTAGGCGTACTATTTAGACGGCTTTGGGGCGAAGCCGGATTCTCCATTTGAGAACCTTGCTTCAACCCCACAACTCGCCGGATGGGAGGCCACAGATTAGGGCCTCCCACCGAAATTTCAAGAAACTTACTTGAGCTCGACGGATGCGCCGGCTTCTTCCAGTTTCTTTTTGATCTCTTCGGCTTCGTCCTTGGAAGCACCTTCCTTGACGGGCTTCGGAGCGCCTTCGACCAAGTCTTTGGCTTCTTTGAGGCCAAGACCGGTGATGGCACGGACTTCTTTGATGACGTTGATTTTCTTGTCGCCAGCGGCGGTCAGGATCACGTCGAATTCCGTTTTCTCTTCAGCGGCACCAGCGTCGCCACCGGCAGCACCCGGAGCAGCAGCAACCGCTACCGGAGCAGCGGCGGAAACGCCCCATTTTTCTTCCAACAGTTTGGACAGCTCGGCCGCTTCCATAACGGTCAGGCTGGACAGGTCTTCTGCGATCTTTTCGAGATCAGCCATTTTTCAATACTCCTAAAAAGGCTTGAACTGCTTTCAACTAAAGAGAGGCTCGTCTTAAGCCTCACCCTTCTCCGAATACGCACCAAAGACACGTGCGAGCTGACCGGCTGGAGCCTGCAGAACGCTGGCAATTTTGCCAGCCGGAGCCTGCAGCAGGCCGACGATTTTGGCCCGGGATTCGTCGAGCGACGGCATGGAAGCAAGCGCTTTCACTCCGGCCGCGTCGAGCGAACGCTCGGGAAGAGCGCCCCCCAGGACAATCAGCTTGTCGTTGCCTTTGGCGAAGTCCACGGCGACCTTTGCGGCGGAAACGGGATCATCGGCATATGCGATGGCCGTCGGGCCTTTAAACAGGTCGGAAATTCCGTCGAACTTCGTACCTTCCAGGGCGAGACGAGTGAGCCGATTTTTGGTCACTTTGAACCCGGCGCCAACCGCACGCATTTTCGCGCGAAGATCGGTGATTTGGTCGACCGTCAGACCCGAATAATGAGCCACGACGACGACGCCCGTGTCTTCGAACGTTCCGCGCATGGAAGCGACGAGTTGCTCTTTCTCAGTACGTTGCACTGATCGTCTCTCCTAGCAGTAGCCCCTCCCCCCTATAAAAAGAGGCTCGGGACCGTTGGAGTTTGGATTTTCCACCATTGGAAAACCCGGTTCTCCTGTCCGGAGCTTCGCTCAAGCCTTCATCAGTCTAAGAAATAGACCGGCGAAACACTTTCACTCCGTCTGTGCAGGCGGGGGAACTTGTCCCATTAGACCTCCCAACTAAAAAGCTGTTCGGCACCTACAGTCTCGGACAGGTCGGAAAGGCCGAAACCTTTCCTTATTTCCGACCCGGCCATCGACCGGGTCGGAAAATCTCTTGCTGCCTCTGTCGCTTATTGAGCGACGAGGCTAGCGACGTTCAACTTGACGCCGGCGCCCATGGTCGAGCTGACCGAAACGCGCCGCAGATAAGAGCCTTTCGCCCCGCTGGGCTTGGCTTTATTGATGGCGTCGATGAACGACTTCATGTTGTCGGCCAACTGCTGTTCGCTGAAGCTCGCCTTGCCGATACCGGCATGAACGATCCCGGCCTTCTCGACGCGGAACTGAACCTGTCCGGCTTTAGCCGATTTAACGGCTTCACCGACATTGGGGGTCACGGTGCCGAGTTTCGGGTTCGGCATCAGGCCCCGCGGACCCAGAACCTTACCGAGACGGCCAACAATGCCCATCATATCGGGGGTAGCAATCACGCGGTCGAAGCCCATTTCGCCATTTTGGATGGCTTCCATCAGGTCTTCCGCACCGACCAGATCAGCGCCGGCTTCCTTGGCTTCATCAGCCTTGGCGTCTTTTGCGAACACGGCGACCCGGGTGGTTTTACCCGTACCATGCGGCAAAGAAACCACGCCGCGGACCATTTGGTCGGCATGACGCGGGTCGACACCCAGGTTGACGCTGATTTCGATGGTTTCGTCAAACTTGGCCTTGGCGTTTGCCTTGACCAACTTGGCGGCTTCGTCGAGCTCGTAGAGCTTGTTGCTGTCTACGGCTTCGGCAATCGCCTTAAAACGCTTTCCAACTTTCGCCATGACCTTATCCCTTCACCTCGATGCCCATGGACCGGGCGGAGCCTTCGATCATCCGGCATGCGCCTTCGATGTCCTTGGCGTTGAGATCGGCCATTTTGGCTTCGGCGATCTCTTTCACCTGCGCAGCGGTCACTGAGCCGACGATTTGAGTACCGACGGTGGAGGCACCCTTTTTGACCTTGGCCGCTTTTTTCAGCAGGAAGCTAGCGGGCGGGGTCTTGGTTTCAAAGGTAAAGGTCCGGTCCTGATACGCCGTAATGACGGTCGGGATCGGCATGCCCTGTTCCATGTTCTGGGTCTTCGCATTGAAGGCCTTGCAGAATTCCATGATGTTCAGGCCAGCCTGACCGAGCGCCGGACCAATGGGCGGCGACGGGTTGGCTGCGCCCGCAGGGACTTGCAGCTTGATATAGCCTGCGACTTTCTTTGCCATTGTACTACCTCAACAAAAGTGAGTTGGTTGAGTGCGTGGTGCGGCTATGGCGGGCCTCCCACGCGGTTCTTGCCGAATATGGGATCGGCGGCCCTAACTTTCTTTTTCGACCTGTGAGTATTCCAACTCGACGGGGGTCGAACGACCGAAGATCGAAACGGAAACCTTAAGACGGGCGCGCTCCTCGTCCACTTCCTCCACTTGTCCGACAAAGGAGGTAAAGGGACCGTCGCAAACCCGGACCTGTTCGCCGATCTCGAAAATGATCGACGGCTTCGGACGATCGACGCCCTCTTGCACCTGAGTAATCACCCGCTCGGCTTCCCGGTCGGAAATCGGCGTCGGACGCGCTCCGGAGCCCAGGAAACCGGTGACTTTCGCGGTATTTTTCACCAAGTGCCAGGTTTCGTCGGTCATTTCCATTTTGACCAAAACGTACCCCGGGAAGAACTTGCGCTCGGCGTTCACTTTCGCCCCACGGCGCACTTCGACCACTTCCTCGACCGGAACCAGAACGCTCTCGATCAGATTGTCCATTTCCTTGGCTTTGGCCTGCTCTTCAATGGACTGAGCGACCTTCTTCTCGAAGCCGGAATAAACGTGGACCACATACCAGCGCTTCGCCACGACCTTATCCTCCCAATCCAAAGATTGCCTGAACACCCCAGGCGAGCACCTGATCGACCAGGAAGAAGAATATGGCGGCCACGAAAACCATAACGAACACCATACCGGTGGTGACCATGGTTTCCTTACGGGTCGGCCAGGTTACCTTATTGGTCTCCTGCCGCACCTGCTGTATGAACTGCCCCGGGCTCGTCTTGGACATAACTCACCATCAAAAAACAGTAAAAACAGGCTCACGCGCAACAAGCTCTTCTTGCTGCGCGCAACCTATCTTGTCGTCGCACGAGAGCAGGTAAACCCACTCTCAAGAATACATGGCAGGGGCAGCAGGGATCGAACCCGCGACCTACGGTTTTGGAGACCGTCGCTCTACCAGCTGAGCTATACCCCTTCAAAAAACCCCGAAGCAAAGCATCGAAGCCGAGGCCCGCGTTTTACGCGGAACCCCACTCAAGGACAAGTCGAAAATGTCCCTAAGCAATAAAAAATGAAAACGTCCGGGGCCCCGTCGAGGAGCCCCGGACGCTTACAGATATTTACTCAGTGATCTTGGAGACCACGCCGGCGCCGACGGTCCGGCCGCCTTCGCGGATCGCGAAGCGCAGACCTTCGTCCATGGCGATCGGGGTGAGAAGGGTCACGTCCATGGTGATGTTATCACCCGGCATCACCATC
>Ga0209578_10001581_pt1 | contig 20799 bp, 8 predicted proteins | sample tdAd472_FD_187127 | JGI IMG/M metagenome (GOLD analysis project Ga0209578, IMG submission 187127) | Marine sediment microbial communities from the Atlantic coast under amendment with organic carbon and nitrate - tdAd47.2 (SPAdes)... | ecosystem: Environmental > Aquatic > Marine > Coastal >...
CGGTCGCGTCGCCTGGGAGTCACCACGCGAGTCTGGCGATGGTGCCGCCGCAAGCCGCTGGCCGCAGCCCTGATTGCATCGGTTATCGTGCTGGCCGCCGCCGTCACACTGACCGTCCAGCTCGCTCAGTCCGCAGCAGCCACTCGCGTTCTGGCAGGCCTGCAGTCGGACTTCGAACAGGCGATCGACGCTCCTCAGGCAACGGCCGCCTGGCTCCAGGAAACCACGGAACTTGCAGACCGCATCGCCGCTCAGCCCGACGCGCCGATCGATCCCGTCGAACAGCGGAAGCGCATTACGAGCACCTTTGCCGGACTGATTCAATCCGACCTGCGGCGTCCGAAGCTGAATGCCGAACGAGCTGATCGGATTCAGGCGGCAATCGACCTGCTCAAGCCGCGCGCTCCCGCCCAGGCCGACGAGCTGCAACTGCTGCTGGAACGGCGACTGACCGATTGGCTGGTCGACTTCGAATTCGCCGCGCCCTTTTCATCACTGGCGAACGACGACCGTTCCGCAGAATCCGACTCTGCCGCCGCCTCGCTCAACACGGTCTTCGCTCAACAGAGCGTTTCTGCGACTGAGTCGGGCCTGCTCGCCGAGCCTGGTGAAGCGCCCTCTGAATCGGAGTCCCATCCGGTGGACAGCCCGGTCGAATCACCCGGTGCCGCATCGATCGCTCAACGCGTGCAGACCGCGGTGGCCTGTGTCGACGACGTTGAACTCGAAGCCGTCTTTGGAGTCGGCTGGAGAACCGCGACGGAAACCGGAGTGTGTCTGAACTCCGCTGCCAGTGATGGCTACGATTTTGTTGTGAAACAGCTCGCGCGGCCGCGAGTGCCGGCAAACGACGACGGCACGCCGACGCCGGACCTGTGGCAGTCTGTTGCTGAGCTGCGGCGGAACAGTGTGCCTCTGCTGCGCCGGGCGCTCGATCCGAAAGTTCTGGAAGACGAGACACTGCAGATTCGAGCCCGTCGAGTGCAGGGCCGCATCGAGTTTCAGATCAACTCGGCCGAACCGTTCCACTATTACGACCCGTTCTGGAGCGGGCAGCGCGACAGTGGCAACTTTGCAGTGCTGTGGCCGGCGGGAGTTCCCATCAAACGAATTCTGGCCAGGCATCGTCCCCGACCTCAGATTCAGACCGGCCTGGAGCTGGCTGACGACCTGTACGCTCAGCAGCAGTTCGACGCCGCCGCGGAACAGTTCCGTCGGCAACTGGCCGAGGCCGATGAACGTGCCGTTCGCGAAGAAGCACGCTACAAGCTGGGCATGTGCCTGGTGGCTCTGCAGCGCACCGAGGAAGCCGTCGAGGTCTTCAGCCCGCTGATGGCGGAATCCGACAGCCAGTGGGGCGCTCTGGCTGGCGTCCAGTTGTGGCTGTCGTCGCTGCGCCGTCATGCGATGGACGACGCGGACGCGGTCTTCGAACTGCTGCAGTCGCGATATCGCTACGAGGAACTCGCCACGCTGATTCCCACCAAAGTGCGTGAGGAGATTGTCAATCAGCATATGAAAGTCTTTGCGACGGTTTCGTCGACTCTCAAGTTCGACGAACACCGCGTCCGCAACATGGAACGTGCAGCAGCAGTCGACCGGCTGCTCAGCCCGGACGGACTCGGCGACTACTGGAATCAAATGGAACTCGTGCGGGTTTACCGGTTCACCAACAACCTGAATCGAGCGCTGGCCACCCTGGAACCTCTGCTCGAACGCGGCACGAACGTCGTCGCCGTTCGGCACTACTGCCGGATCCTCAGGCTCCTCGATCGACAGCACGACGGGCTCAGAAAGCTCAACGAGCTGCTGTCTCATCGAGCGACCGGCAATCTGGATATGGATGAGGGGCAGCTGCAGACACTGCGCATTGATCGTGCCCGGATTTTCTACGACCTGGGAAACACAGACGCCGCCGAGAATGATCTGCGCCTGCTCCTCAAGCTCCTTGACCAGGCAGACAAAGGCCGCCACCCCGACTTTCACGCGCGAGCACTCGCAACTCTGATGTTGGGGTTCCTGCTGGAAGATCGCGGTCAGGACCAGGCCGCTCTGCAAGTGTGGCGGACCGGCTTTCAGAAATGCCGGGCCATCTATCAGCAGCTGCGGTCAGCCTTCGATACCAGCCTGATCTCGACGCTGGTGATGGGCTCATTGTGCGGCGACCTTTCCGTGCACGATGCCAACGAATTTACGCGTCTGGTTTCGGGAGCCAACTCGGGTGGTTCGATCGTGTCGATGGCCTCCTCGCTGGTCACGCCGCAAACCGTGGCCGATGCCATGCGGGGCATGTGGCACACTCCGCGAGGTCGTAACGCGGCGCGCGAGTTCGCGTTTGAAACGCTGACACTGTCAGAACGGACGCAACTGCCGGTCGTCCTGCTGGGCCATTCGTTCTTCCGCCAGAAGGCTTTCGACCGGGCGATGACTTCCGAACAGGACGAAGCGTTGTGGCAGTTTCTGCTGGACGGCCACCGGGCGGCGTTCAATACCGGCGAACTCAAACTGCCGCAGCTCATGCAGCTGGCGCTGACCTGGAAGGGTTCGACCAGTTTCGTCGGCTGGGGCGGAGTCGCTCCCACTCTGCCGCGCGAGTTTCGAGCCACTGCCGCGTGGGTACTGGGACACCGCTTTATCCGACTGGGGCAGCACGACGAAGCTCGCCGCTTCTTTCAGACTGCTGTGGCGGATGGAGAAAACTCACCGGTCGCTGGATTCGCGCGTGAAGCCCTGAAGCAACTCGACGCTGGCCAGGCGCGACTGGCCCTTCATACTGATCACAGTGTTAATACTGATCACAGTGTTAATCCGGATCACAATCTCCAACCTGATCACAGTAGTCGCGCTGCTCAGCCTGGCCTGAACGTGACTCTGCTGGACGGTGATCGAATCGTTTCGACGGTTACACTGGATCACTCCTCAGAGCCAGCCGGCGAGATCCTGGTACCAGCCGGCGACTATGACGTCCGTTTCAACACGGTCGGTCTGCCTGCGGTTGCGGGATCCGCACTGATCGCACCTCGGGTGGTGGACGGCGCTGATCCTCAATCCGATGCCGGAGCGAATCGACCGTCAACATCGTATCGCGTCCATCTGCCGCTGGCATCAACGGCCAGGCTCGACATTGCCGCCCGATGGGCTCCCGACGACGGAAACGTTCTGCCGGGCATGGTGCCGCGACCGGCCAGTCTGTCGGGACTCGGAAGGTGGCAGATCGTCCGGGATCAACTTCCGGGGAGCGTGTCCGCGTCGTGCTGGAGTCCCGACGGGAGCATCGTCGCCGTCGCACCGACCGACTGTTCGATCCGCCTGTACGATCCCCGCACCTGGCGGCCCGCCGGAATTCTGCTGGGGCACGGAAGTCGCCTGAATTCCATGCGCTGTTCGCCGGACAGCCGCTGGCTTGCGTCGCTGGAGATGTCCGGTGATCTGATCCTCTGGGACCTCCCCGGTCGGCGGCGGCATCTGAAGATCCCCGGCATCGTGGGACGCATCCATGCTTTCGCCTGGCATCCCGACAGCCAGTCGATCGTGCTCACGGCCTGGGGACAGCCCGGACTCACCCAGTACGGACTGGATGGAACTGTGCTTCAGCAGGTCGATGGACAAACCGCGTACGCCGCCATGGCCTGGAGTCCCGATGGCCGGCAGCTGGCGGCGTCACGGCACGGCGCGAAACAGCTCTGCGTCTGGTCGTGCGATACCGAGGGGAAATGGTCGTCCGCTCCAGACATCCATCCCACTCAGGAGCAGATCCACCTTCTGGCATGGCACGCTGACGGCAAACTGCTCGCGGCTTCCGGCCCGGAATCTGTGCAGCTCTGGGATGCGGACGCCTGGCAGCCTCTGAACTCCTGGCCGGTCCGTCACGCGAATTGGCTCGCATGGAATGAAGCGGAGAACACCTTGTGGGCCGCGAACTGGGAACAACGCGTCCAGCAGATCGCGTTGAGGGACCTCAACCACAGCGCCACTGCCACCACCATCGAGACGCCCGAAGCATGGGCCGGACTGGCCGTGTCTCCGTCCGGGCAGTTGCTGCGCGGCGGCCAGAACAGCTTTCGCGTCTTTCAGCCGGATGGTTCGACGAATCACATTCATCAGACGCCAGAGGATTTGAGCTGCCATCAGCTCAGCTGGTCGGCCGATGGCGAACTGCTCGCTGCCGCCTTCGGTCGCTACCTCACGCTGATCCGGATTGCACGAGCGAAGCCGGGACGATCCTGCCTGGCCGAACTGATCAGTTGCCAGCCGGTTGAGAACGCTGTGGCCGCAATGAGCTGGTCGCCGGATCAGAACCAGCTGGCCTGCGGTTTCTCGAACGGAACGCTTCGCCTGCTGAGTTCCGCGGGCCAGCTGTTGTCCGAAACCCGCTGCAGTGCCGGCATCAGCGACCTCGCGTGGCGGCCGGATGGATCCGGAATGCTGGTTGCCGTCAAGGATGGTACGCTGGTTCCGATTCCAGCCAACGGAGACCCCGAGGAGCCACTTGTTCGCGACACGGGCAACCTGCGGGCGATCGCGATCAGCCCCGATGGGCGGCTTGTTGCAGCCGTCGGCAACGGCCATGTCGCTCAGGTCTGGACGATGGATGGCCAGCCCGCTTTCTCAATCGATACGCAGTCGGCGAACTCCGATGTCGCATGGTCGGCCAGTGGCGAGACGCTGGCGATTGCCGCGTACCATCTGCACCTGATCGACACGGCATCGCAGACCAGCCAGAGGGTCTCCCACAACGGCAGCGCGATCGACGTCACCTTCAGCCCGCAGTCCGGGAAGTTTCTCTTCCGGACGGACATCCAGCAGTTCGATCAGATTCTGCCCAGTGGCGACGACCGCAGACGCTTCCGCCGGGCATCGGGAGAGCTGGCTGCCTCGTCCATCCGTGCCGCTGATGGGCTCCTGGCAATCGGCACGGTCAGCGGATCGATCGAATTGATTTCCACCATCGATGGTCAGCCGCAAGGCGTGCTGGTGATGCCTCGACCGGACAAAATGATCGTCCTGAGCCGTTCGGGCGAGCCGCTGCTCACGTCAGTGATTTCGCAGACCGGCGCTGCTTCACCGGCGAGTACAGCCTTACCAACGCGTGCTGCCTCACCAACGCGTGCTGCTTCACCAACGAGTACGGCGATCGACGAATCGCAGGCGTCTGGTGGTTTGCTCTGGGTGGTCGAAGAGGCGAGCGGCCGGCAGACAACGCTCACCGAATCCGACTTTCTCGATCAGCTGCAATCCGGGCCACAGGAAGCCACGCGTTTCGTGAGAGGCCTGCAGTCACGGTCCGAAACCACAGAAACCGTCGCCCTGCAACCGGTCGGCCATTTGAACGATGCCGGTATCGAGGAGGCATCCGGGCTCGTGCGCAGCCAGCAACACCCGAACGTCTACTGGACCATCTGCGACTCCGGAAATCCCGCAAACCTGTACGCCCTGAATCGCAGCGGCGACGTGCTGGCCGCTTACGCCATTCAGGATGCGAAGAACTTCGACTGGGAATCACTGTCGCTGGATTCGAGCGGGAGGCTGTATCTCGGCGACATTGGCAATCTTGGCAAACGCAGCGAACGGGAGTTCTACGTCGTCGAGGAACCCGATCCGGCTCAGGCGGCGGACAGCTCGCGAACGAATCCCGCTCCCCTGCCCGTTCAGTCCATCATCCGATTTCAATGCCCCGCGCCGGAAACCGACTTTGAAGCATCTTTCGTACGAGACGGAAGCCTGTGGCTGATCAGCAAGGTTCCGTTCGGTCGTACCGAATTATTCGAGCTGCCCGTTCCCGCGGCCGATTCGCCGCTTGATCAACCGCAGACGCTGCGTCGTCACAGCGTGATTCCCGACGTCAACTGGATCACCGATGCGACACTCTCGACTGATGGCCGGCAGCTGACGCTCACGACCTACACCGAGGTCATCTCGTATCAGTTGGAGCCAGGCGAGTTGCCCGGTTCACTTCCAGCGGCGAGCGCGCGGCTGCCGTTTGAAGCGCCGTTGATTGAAGCCGTTACGTTCGAGGACGACGGGCTGCTGCTGCTCAGCGAAGTCGGCAGCCTGCATGCTCTGCCAATCGGATCTCGTCCCGAGTCGGCAAAGGCGAAACTGCCCTCCGAGCCAGCGGCCACCGGAGCACCCGCCTCAGCTGCGTCGCAGTAAACCAGCACCGCACACGAAGCAATCACTCGCGTGCGGTGCCGTCCGGCGGCGGCTCAGACCTCAGTCAGTTCGTGCCCCTGCTCAGTTCGTGCCGCTCAACTGAGCGATCACGGCCTCGACGGACTCGAGCTGCTTTTCGAGATTCGCCAGGGTTTCGCGGACATCGGCGACGACGTTCGCGGGAGCGTTGTTGACGAACTTTTCGTTCGACAGCTTCGCCGAGTGGCCTTTGATGAAGCCACGCAGTTTGTCGGCTTCTTTCTGCTGACGCTGCAGTTCCGCTGCGACGTCGATCAGGCCTTCCAGCGGGACGTAGCCGTCGGCGTCGTTCAGGCTGAAGCTGGCGGAGGCGTTCGGGCGAGTGACCTCGGCGCCGGCGGCTTCGAGGATCGCTTTGGCCAGATTGTTGAACTGGTCGGCGCAGCCTCGGAGTTCATTGGCGACTTCGGTCTCGCACTTCAGATGCAGTTGCAGCGGCTGGCTGGGAGCGATGCTGTAAACCGCTCGGATATTCCGCACCGCGATGACTGTTTCCTGCAGGCGTGAAAAGCGGCCTTCGAGCGCGTCGTCCTGCAGCGATTCCGGCAGCTCCGGCCAGGCGGCGACCATGACGGACTCGGCGGCGGCTTCCGGAGTGAACAGGCCGCGCTGCGGAGCGATCTCCTGCAGGCGCTGCCAGAGTTCCTCGCAGATAAACGGCGTGAACGGCTGCAGCAGCCGGATCAGGTTGTCGAGCACCGCGACCAGAACGCGCTGCGCCGTCGACTTCTCGTCGCCCTCGCCGCGCAGTCGCGGCTTGATCATTTCGAGGTACCAGTCGCAGAACTCGTTCCACGTGAAGTCGCGGATCGCCTGCGTGGCTTTGTCGAACTGGTAGCGGCCCAGCAGCGTGGTGACTTCGTTCGCGACGTGCGTCAGGCGGCTGAGCACCCAGCGGTCTTCGAGCTGCAGGTCGGCCTCGGTGAACTCGCCCGGCGTGTAGCCTTCGAGATTCAGCATCGCGAAGCGGGCGGCGTTCCAGAACTTGTTGCAGAAGTTGCGACCGTACTCGAACCGCTCGCTGACCATGCGGGCCGCCGGCTGCGACGGATCGAGGTCGTACTGCGGCGTCGAGAACTGCGACTCTTTCTTGCACTTCGGACACGGCATCAGCACCTTCTCGGACGAGCCGCGGAGCTTCACCTTGACGGTCTCCGGCTTGACCATCGGGCCGCCGTCGTCGAGCGCCTGCGGGATGACGTGCTGGCAGTGCGGGCACTCGTAGCCCATCGGCAGCTTGACATCCTGCGTCTCGCCCGCGAACGACGAGATCGTGAACCGCACCGCGTCCGTGCCATACCGATCGATCAGGTCCTGAGGATCGCAGCCGTTCCCCTTCGACTTACTCATCGTCTGCCCGAAGCCGTCGAGGATCTTCGGATGGACATGCACATGAGCAAACGGAATGTCGCCCATGTTGTAGAGCCCCGTGAGCACCATGCGGGCGACCCACAGCGTGATGATGTCCCGCGACGTGATCAGCACGCTGCCAGGGTAGAAGTAGTCGAGAACTTCGTTCTTGCCTGTCTCCTCGTTTAACCCGCAGCCGGAGGCGACGGCGTTTTCTGAGTCTGCCGTTTCGCCATCAGCGGCAGACGCGCACGCCTGCGGCTTGCGGTTAAACGATTCCCCAGCCAGCGGCGGATTGTGCTCCGTATCCGGCCACCCCAGCGTCGCGTGCGGCCAGAGAGCCGAGCTGAACCAAGTGTCGAGGACGTCTTCCTCCTGAACGTAACCTCTTTCTTCCAGTGCTGCGACGACCGCAGTATCCCCTTCGTCAAGAACGCAGAAGAACCAGTGTGATCGCTTCTCGATGAACGCATCGTGAACTTCGGAAGCGTTGCGAGACTGCCTAGCGAGCCTGCCTTCGGCTTCCCATTTCTGGATCAGAGCTTCCCAGTCTGCTTCCTCATCTGCGTAGCGTTTAACGGATTCGTCTTCAGTTTCCCCCTCGGGAACTAGTTCACCTTCGACTTGTCGATTTAGCGGAGCAGTCCACACCGGAATCCTGTGCCCCCACCAGAGCTGGCGGCTGATGCACCAGTCGCGTTTTTCTCCGAGCCAGTCGAGGTACGTTCGCTGGTAACGCTGCGGGAAGAAGCGGACGCGGCGGTCGGTGACGGCGTCCATCGCGGACTGTGCCAGCCCCGGTGCTCCGCCGGCCAGGTCGTCCATCTTCACGAACCACTGGTCCGACAGGTACGGCTCGACCGGCGTCTTCGAACGGTCGCTGTGGGCGAGTTCGATCTTGCGGTCCTCGACTTCGACAAAGTGCCCGAGCGATTCCATGTCCGCGACGATCTTCTTCCGGCAGTCGTACCGGTCCATGCCCTGGTACGCCTCGCCACCGTGCTCGTTGATCGTGCCGTCCGGGTTGAGAATGTTGATCTGCTCAAGATTGTTCCGCAGGCCGCAGGCGTAGTCGTTGTGATCGTGCGCCGGCGTCACCTTCACGCAGCCGGTCCCGAGTTCCTTCTTCGCCAGCAGCGCGTCGGCAATGATCGGGATCACTCGCCCGGTCACCGGAATCTGAACGTGCTTCCCGACGAGGTGCGCATACCGCTCGTCGGTCGGATGCACGCAGATCGCCGAGTCGCCGATCATGGTCTCCGGCCGCGTCGTCGAGAACGCCAGCTTCTCGCCAGTCGGGAGCCAGTTGATCGTTGATGGTTGAGAGTTGATAGAAACGCTTCCGTCCGTACCTTCACTATCAACAATCAACTCCTCACTATCGACTACGGGATACGTGAACGTCCAGAAGTGGCCGTCAACTTCCTCGTGAAAGACTTCGTCGTTGGCGACCGCCGTCTGCAGATGCGGGTCCCAGTTGACCAGCCGCTTGCCGCGGAAGATCAGGCCGTCCTTGAAGAAGTTGAAGAACGTCCGCCGCACGGCCTTGGAGCAGACGTCGTCGAGCGTGAACCGCGTCCGCCGCCAGTCGCAGCTTGCTCCGAGCTGACGAAGCTGTTCGAGAATGCGTTTCTCGTACGACTCTTTCCAGTTCCAGATGCGCTCGACGAGAGCCTCGCGCCCGATGTCGTGTCGAGTCAGGCCTTCTTCCTCGAACATCCGCCGCTCAACGACCGCCTGCGTCGCGATGCCGGCGTGGTCGGTGCCGGGCATCCACAGAGCTTCGTAGCCCTGCATCCGCCGCCAGCGAGTGATCAGGTCCTGCAGCGTGCCATTCAACGCGTGCCCCATGTGCAGCGCACCGGTCACGTTCGGCAGCGGAATCATGATTGTGTGTGGCTTCTTTTCGGCGTTGGGATTCGCGTCGAAATAGCCATTGTTCTTCCAGAAATCGAGCCATTTGGCCTGGCTCTCCGCGGGCTGGTACTGCTTGGGAATGTCGGACATGGGTGATTCGGTCAGTGTGAGAGTAGGTAGGGCCGGTTCCCACCGGCCGGGGCAATGCGCGATGGCCGGTGGGAACCGGCCCTGCGGAAAATTCGCAAGCGGAGACTCAACAGGTCAACACTCATGCGGGGAAGATCGCATCCACATCGAGCGACAGCGTCTGGTCGTCGACGTCGAACGTGATCGTTTCGCCGGGTTTGAAGTCTTCCCGTGTGACATAGGCTGCGGCGAACGAGTCAGGCTGCGTGTAAACCTCGACACAGCGGTCTCTGAGGTTGACGATCCAGTACTGAGGGATTCCCGCCTTTGCGTAGACTTCGAGCTTTGTTCCCCGGTCATATGTCAGTGATGACTTTGCAACTTCGACGACGATGGCCACATCGCCGGTACCTGGATGTTTCGAGTCATAAGCCCAGATATCGCCCCGAACGACGGCTGCGTCAGGTTCCGGCTCATGCTGAGGTGGCAGATAAACCGGCTGCTGGCACCGTGCATGATGCCCAAGCGGCTCAACCAGCCGGTCCAGCAGTTTGGCAATCCGCTGACAGACGCCTCCGTGTCCTGGCCCGACCGTCATGATGGAATCCTTGTCTGAATCGCGTCGGTCCTTACGCACCAGAATGCCGTCGATCAGTTCAATGGCAGCCCCCTCGATCAGGACGCCGGTTTCAATCAGACGGTGGTACTGATCTGTCGTCAGCGGTTCGACGAATGCCTCACCGCGAACGGCAGCATCGAGAACGTTATGAGTACTCATGCGAAAGCCTCACTCAGTGGAGACACGGTCTATGTTCCGTTGCTGCCATTGGCGCCATTTCCGGCGAGTTCGCCTTCATCCTTGTAGAGCTTGAATTCTACGCTGTCGACAAGGGCGAGCCAGCTGGCTTCGATGATGTTTTCGCTGACGCCGACCGTGCTCCACACGTCATCGTCGTCCTGGCTTTCGATGACGACTCGCACGCGAGCAGCCGTGCCTTCGGTCGAGTTGATCACGCGGACCTTGTAGTCGACCAGGTGCATCGTCGCGAGATTCGGGAAAGCCGGTTCGAGCGCCTTTCGCAGAGCCGCGTCGAGGGCGTTGACCGGGCCGTCGCCCTCGCCGACCACATGCAGTGTCTCGCCGTTGACTCGCAGTTTGACGGTCGCTTCGGTGATGGCCGGAGTGTCGTCGGTTGATTCAACGTTGACGCGGAAATGGACCCTCTCGAACTTCGGTTCGTAGGTGCCGGCGACCTTCTTGATCAGCAGATCGAACGACGCTTCGGCAGCCTCGAACTGGTAACCCTCGGCTTCGAGATCCTGCACGCGTTCGAGGATGCCCTTCATCAGCTCGTTGTCATGGTCGATCTTGTGCTTCGTTGCCTTGGCGACAATGTTCGACCGACCGGACAGTTCGCTGACCAGAACGCGGCGTTCGTTCCCAACCTGCTCCGGGCGAATGTGCTCGTAGCTTTCCGCGATTCGATTAATCGCGTGCACGTGCATCCCGCCTTTGTGAGCGAACGCGCTGCGACCGACGTACGGCTGGTTGTTGCGAAAGTTCATATTCGCCACTTCGTAGACGTAGCGGGACAGCTCGGCGAGGTGTTCCAGTGAGCCGTCGATCAGGCAGTCATAGCCTTCTTTTTTGAGCATCAGGTTGGCAACAACGCTCAGCAGGCAGACGTTGCCGCAGCGCTCGCCGATACCGTTGATGGTCCCTTGAACCTGGACGGCCCCGTGGTCGAGTGCCGCCAGCGAATTCGCGACAGCCAGATCGCTGTCGTTGTGACAGTGAATACCGACGGGGATCGACAGTGCATCCTGAGCTGCCTTGACCGCTTCGGCGATCTCTTCCGGCAGTCGGCCGCCGTTTGTGTCGCACAGGCAGACGAGTTTCGCGCCGGCTTCCTCGGCGGCTTTGATTGTCTGCAGAGCGAAGTCGCGGTTGGCGCGCAAACCGTCGAAGAAGTGCTCGGCGTCATAGATGACCTCGCGGCCTTCGCCAGCCAGAAAGCCGACCGAGTCGCGGATCATGGCCAGGTTCTCGGCCTCGTCGACACGCAGGACTTCGGTGACGTGCAGGTCCCAGGTCTTGCCGACGACGGTGCAGACGGGAGCTTTCGAGTCCCGCAGGGCGAGCATCCCGATGTCCTCATCCGCTCCGATGCCCTTGCGGCGAGTCATGCCGAACGCGGCGACCTTCGCGTGCTTCCAGTCAGTGTCGGCGGCTCGCTGGAAGAACTCTTCGTCCTTCGGATTCGAAAGCGGGTAGCCACCTTCGATGTAGTCGAAACCGAGGTCGTCAAGCATTTTCGCAATGAGCAGCTTGTCCTGCAGCGAAAAGTTGACGCCCTCGCCCTGACTGCCGTCTCGGAGTGTCGTGTCGTAAACCTGAATGCGTCGCATGGCGGGTGCCGGTTCTGAAAGAGTCTGCAGCGAATTCTGCTCGCCAGCCGGTCGGCGGCGAACTGTGACGCGCGACCGAGGTCGCGCGAACCTCAACTGAACAAAGAAAAAACCCCCAGGCTGGTAGGCCTGAGGGTTTGACGATTTTCTGGATTTCGTACCCCTGAGCCACCGATTCAGCCGGTAATGCTGACGATAATGGAAATCGGAGTCGTGACGATCCGATCGACAGGTACGATGGCGATGACAGGTCGGTGGGGCATCAGAAAGCTCCGTGGCACAAGAACTTAGGCATCCTAAGACGGTCGCGACAGCCGGTCAATCGCCGCGTCTGCCGATCGAACGCTGATCACGAAATCCCAGGAGCCTCTTTATCGAATCTTCAACGCACAATGCGAATGTGTGTTTTCTGCAAGTAGCTTGCAGAAAGGATTGACGACCGGTCGTAGCGATCGTCATTATCCCGCCGGTTCCATCGTCTGCCCGATTCAGGCAATCCATGTTCCGCCTCATTGCATCGCTGTCCATCGCCCTGCACGTGACCGTGTCGTTCCTCGGTCACTTCGGGATGCACGCGCTGCTGGGTGACAGCCATTGCCCCCAGGCGGTTCACGGCGAATCGAGAGTCGGCCAGCATTCGCACGCTGGACACGCTGACTCTCTTCGAGCGGTTGAGCATTCTCATGGTGAGTGCTCGTTTCATTCTCATGACGGGCCGACGACCGCCACGCTGACCAACGCGTCATCGGCACAATCGCCAGACACGGATGCTCCTGCGAGTGACCATCGTCACCCATCGCACGATGACCACTCCTGTGAGATCTGCTCTGTCCTCGCTCAGGCCCAGACGGCGCCACCCGTCGTCGCTCAGCCCGCGGCACTGCTGCTCCTGACGGAACTTCTGACGGACGTCGATCACGCTGACGCTCAACGCGTCACCATCGACTACGACTCGCGCGGCCCGCCTCGCTGCTGACCCTCTGCCGCCTCCGCGTGGAAAGTGACCGCTTGCTGACGGCGAGAACAGCCTCTCGCCACTGCGTCCGCACATCGAGCTTGAGTCTCAACGCTCGTCCCGCTGCGCACCGCATTGCTTTCTGAGCTTTCCCCGCTGGTCCGAGTCGTCCCCGCTGCCCGGCAGATTCTTCGCCGCGCGGGCTCTTTCGTCAGCTCTCCCGGCCCCACATTGGGCCGTATCAGGACTCCTTCCTATGTCGACTTCACACCTTCGCCGCCGTCGCGGCTTTACGCTCATCGAACTGCTCGTCGTCATCGCGATCATCGCCGTGCTCGTTGCGCTCCTGCTGCCGGCCGTCCAGTCGGCCCGCGAGGCAGCACGCCGATCGCAATGCAAGAACAACCTCAAGCAGATCGGCCTGGCTCTGCACAACTATCACGAGATGGCATCGTCGTTTCCGTCGGGATGGATCGGTGTCTCGCGACCTGTTCAGGATCCCGAAGGCGAAAGCGGCTTCGCGTGGGGGACCATGCTGCTTCCTCACCTGGACCTCGAAAACCTTCGGTATCAGTTCAACACGGAACTCGCGATCGACGACTCGACGGGAAGTCCCAGCAACCGTTCGCTGCTCAGCACCCAGCTTCCGGTGTTCGAATGCCCGAGCGATTCCCACGTCCTGCTGTTTCAAACGCCGGACCGCAACGGCGTCGACGTCGACCGCTCTGTCGCCAACTATGTTGGAGTCTTTGGAACGATCGAGCTTCACGACTGCGAAAACGCCCCCGGCACGGCGCCGGTCACCAGCGCGGGCCAGTGCGTCAGCGACGGCGTCTTCTATCACAACAGCGCGATCAAACTGCGCGACATTATCGATGGAACGGCCAACACCCTGGCGGTCGGAGAACGAACCACCTGGGAAGATCCGGTCACCGGCGAGCGGTTCTACGGCACCTGGAGCGGCGCGCTGCCCGAGGTCGAAGAAGAGCCTGCCCGCGTCATGGGCAAAGCAGAACACCCGCCGAACGAATCTGATCACCCGGAAGACTTCGGCAGCGCGCATCACGGTGGAGCCCACTTTGTTCTCGGCGATGGTCACGTCAAATTCATCAGTGACACAATCGACGAAGGAGTTTTCCAGGGACTGGCCACTCGCAACGGGAATGAAGATCCGGCTGAGTTCTGATACGACATACGCTCCTGCCGACCCGATCCGCGACAGCGGTTTCCCGGCAGCAGCCGTCCGACTCAGCACAGGATCAATCATCATGCAGACTTCCGCCCGCAACGTCCTCGGCACACCGCTCCAGCCGTGCTCGATGGATCCCCTCACCGGCTTCTATCGAGACGGCTGCTGCAACACCGGCGCCGAGGACATGGGCCTGCACCTGGTCTGCATCGAAGCGACGGCCGAGTTTCTGGAATTCTCTCGCGCCGTCGGCAACGACCTGAGCACGCCGATCCCCGAGTACCACTTCCCCGGCCTGCAACCCGGCGACCGCTGGTGCCTGTGCGTCCAGAGATGGAAGCAGGCGCTGCAGGCCGACATGGCTCCGCGCGTGCATCTCGAGGCGACTCACATCTCTGCTCTGGAATTCGTTGACCTCGAACAGCTGCAGGAATTCGCCGTTTCCTGAAAAGACGGTCAGCCAGCGGTCCCGCTGAAAGTGTGCTCGTTCGACGAGAAAACATCCAGAATCCCACGGAGGGCTCTGCGCGCTCTGACAGGAGCGCCGCCTGTTAAACTTTGCGGCCTTTTCCTGTTGAGACGATCAAATCTGGCTGATTTTCTGCAGCTTCGGAGTAGTGGGCGCAATTTCGTGTCGAGTAATCCATGTGTGCACCAGGGCGCATGGAGAAATGCCTCCGCAACCTTCCAGGCTCCCGGGCAGAACGGGCAATCGTTTCCGCAGGCAACCGCCACGGCAGGAAGATTGCCTGCATCAGGGCTGAAGAGTCTGCGAACGCCTGAAGGTGATCTGCTGAGCAACGTGTTCGAAGCAACTTCCCGTTGATTGTGGCACGCCGCTCCGCGGCGTCAGCCTGGTCATTGGGCTGACCTCGCGGAGCGAGGTGCCACTTTGGGGAAGTTGTTTCAAACACGATCCTGAGCAACAGGTGAATCGCGTCTCAGAGACAGGGAGGTCTCCATGGGAATGCTTGAGGACCAGGAGCGTCGCGCCACAAAGTCGCAGCGGCAAAGAAACCAGCGGAGAACCGGATTGCCCAAGTGGCAACTGCCGGCTTTGCTCATCTCCGTAACGTCACTGCAAACGGCGTTCGCGTTTCAGGATGCGGAAACGGTCGCCCCCACTCAGGATGAACAGCAGACGGCGGCGAAGAGTCGTCTGGAAAGTCTGCTCGACGACGCCGAACAACTCCTTGGCAAGGCTCGATCCGCCAGACAGGACAACATCGATCTGCTCCGGAAAGAGAATGCGGAGTTGCTGGAGTCGGCTCGCAAGCTGACGGATTCCGAGGCCCGAACGACGTCGCTCAGCGAGCTGACGCAGATGCTCAGCGGCCAGCAGGAATTCACAACGGCTCGCGAGGCTGCTCTGGAGATCGACCAGACGCAGCTTGTGGAGAAAGTCCGGGCTCTCAACACCGTTGCCCGAGCGGAAGCGGCTTCAGACAACACGGAGAATGCCTGGCTGACGCTGCACGAATCGCAACAGCTGGCCCTTCAGCTGAAGAATCCCGAACAGCTCATTGGACTGCTGCGCGAGATCGGGACCGTCGAACGCGAACTGCGGGAAAAGGCGGCGAAGGTGACGCCGCCGACCAGCGCCGATCGACCCGCGTCAAACGATGCCGAAGAAGAAACTCGCCTGGACCCGAAACCGGAGAAGGTGATTCAGAAAGTTCTGTATACCGGCATCCCGCCTGCCGGTTACCAGGAAATCGAACTGGTTCGCGAAGGGGGCGGCCCGCTGCGTGAGGCGCGGGCGATCGCTCACAGCTACTACTACAACGGCGACCGCATCTTCCAGGGGCCCATGTTTCCCGGCGGCCCGACCGACGTCCACGCAATCCATCCGCGAACGGGCGAGGGCTGCATCTTCCGAGTGAACATGCCGACGGGGACACCGTTCATCGAGTACTCAGAACACTCGATCGAATACTACTTCCCCGACATCGTCGTCGAATTGAATTTCCGGCGGAACGGCGGCTACGAAGTCGACTACCGAACGCTGTTCAACAAATACGACAAGGAACGGAAGAAGTTCCTGTCACGTCGGACGCATGCTCTGCAGGGACTGAATGCCGGGGGCACCGGCAGCACGGCTGGCCAGTTATTGAGGATTGGCCTGGGAGCACCGGTCAACATTGTCCGGCGCCTGCCGATCGTGTCCGACCTGCTGGACCGCAACTCAAATCGCATCCCCGGCACACTCAAGGCCCCCACGCAGTCGTTGGACTAGACGCAGGCCGTGTGCGATTCCATCGCGGCTGTCCGCCGACAGCACTGCAGCCGCTACCCACTCACCAAAAACTCCGCCCGGATGCGGAGTCTGTGATACAGAAGGATCTGATCATGAAACTCTCGCTCAACTGGTTCCGCAACCGCTGCTTCGCCGCCTCAGCCTGCGTGGCTCTGATTGCGATCTTCCCGGCGCGTTTGAAGGCAGAAGATGTTGAACCGGATGTGCTGAAGAACATTGGCCTGAAAATCGTGTTCAGTCCGGCGGATCCGAACGCGATGCCGAATGCAACTCCAGCATCTGCCACGATCACCGCCACTAGGGGTGGACTTGCCAATCTTCTGCGCGTTCCAGAGGCGGGGGGGAAATTGAAGAGTCTTGAAGGCGCTTTCGGGAAAGACGATACGACTTCCGACACACTGCAGGCTCTGATTTCGCACGCTGCATTCGATGGAGTGATTTCCTTTACTCTCGAAGACGGAAGCCAATATTCCGTTCCGACGAAAACGGGAGCAGAGAAACTCGCAACAACCTACGGTCTTGCGTTTGGCAAGAATGGTGCTGGAACCGCCGACCCTAAGGTCAAGCTGACTGACGTAAGTGGAACTGCTGCCCAGTCGCAACTGAGGAAGGACGACCCGGTCAGTTCAATTGACCTGAAGCAACCGGAAAACGCACTTCACGCGTACGCTCTCTTTTTCAATGCGATTCAGTCAAACGGCCGTGCAGTCATTCAAGTCGGCGACGACTCGTACGAGGTGCCGCAAAGTCTGACCATCACCGGGCTCAACAGGGGCGTCGGCGGCACTGGTCCTCAGGTGCAGTTTCCGCAGTTTCTGGAACGCGGGTCTCAGCCGCGGAAGGACTCACCCGACAAATCAAGCAGCAACGAAGTGATCACGGCCCGCGTGGAGACGTACTACTTTCGCGACGCGCACCGTCTCGCTCAGATCCTGAACCGCGGCGTGAAGTCCTACCAGGCCGCCGCCGTCTCCCAACTCGAACGAGCCGCCGAGAACGCGGGCGATACCTTTGAAGTCGCCAAGTCCCGCCGCCGTGAAGCCGAATTCCAAGCCGAACAGAAGGCGAAGGAGTTGCGACAGAAGAAAAAAGAGTTGAGTGAACTGACATCGGGAATTCGCGAGTCTCTGCAGGACGACGCCGATAAACGTGCTGAACTGGAGCAGCGTCGTAAATTGCTGACAGTCCAGCACGATCAGCTCGTGGGTCTCAAGACAACAAAGGTTAATGAACGCGCTGCTGCCCAGACGGAAGTTGCCAATGTGCTGACGCCGCGTAAAAACGTCGCGGAAGCGGACCTGACGAAAGCGCAGGCCGAGCAGACTGCTGCCAACACCGGCCTGAAGAATGCAAAAGCAGCATTTGCTCCGTTCGAAGCCAATCTGAAAACGGCACAGGATGCGATCGATCAAAATCAGGCGCAGCAGACACGGCTCGCGGATGAAATCGCGTCCTGGACAAAGATCAGAGATGACGCTCGAAGCACTGGCGACGGAGCGACCTTCAACAAGGCCGTATCGGCCATCAGAAACCGCGAAACTCTTCTGGCCCAACTGAAGACAGGATTGCCGGCTCTCACCGAAGCCCGTGACAAGGCCGTTAAGGCCGGTGCACCCGCTTACCTGGCGGTGAAGACGCAAGAGGACAACGTTGCAACGGCACAGAAGAATGTCAGTGATGCACGCCAGCCGGTCGCTAATGCCGATCTCGCTCTGAAAAACAAAAATGACGAGATTGCCGGACTGACCAAAGAGATCGATGATCTGCAAACTGCGATTACTGACCTCGATACGCAGATCAAGGCACTTGCTCCTCAGCAAGCGACAGGAAGTGATCGGACGACGCTGACATCGCTGAATCAGCTTGTGAACGACGTCAAAGCGCTTGAATCAGAGGTCGCCACTGCCACGCTGAAAGCCCGGCAGGCGAATGAGGCGGAAGAGCTGGCGGCGAAGGGGCAGTTCCGTGCTGAGGTTGCTGCAGCGCAAGCTGACCCGGATACGTACGCACCTGGGGATATGAACTCGGTCGATCCAGTCACGCAGGTCTCGATCAGCGTGATCGGCGAAGGGGTCCTGCATCTGCGAGGACCGCGGCTGGGGGTGGTGAAGCTGCGGGAAATGATCCACCAGCTCGATCATCCGGTCGGCCAGGTCAAGATCGGCATTATGACCGTGCAGCTCAACGGCGAGCAGGGACACCGCATGGAGAATACGCTACGGCGGATGGAAGGCCATCTCAGCCGCGGGCGGTTTCTGACCTACGTGTCAGAACAGCTACTCAAGCGGGCGATCGCCGAGACGGCAACGGAAGTGGCAGAAGATGCTCAGCTGTCTGGATACGTGTCTGGCACCAAATACATTGACGGTGTCGGAATCTCACACGAAACGTATCAACGCCATCAGCACGATCCCGAAAAGATTCAGCGGTGGCGTGCCTACGTGACTGCGTTCTTCGGTCGCGACTTTCTCGAAGGTCTCAAGGATGTCGACCCCGACACTCCCGTACTCGATCCCTTGAACAAGCTGCTGTCGCTGTCGTCGGCAGACTCGCTGACACTGGCGGAAGCCATGTTCGTCACCGGACTGGCCAAACACGATGTCCGCGCAAGAATTGTGAGTAAGTTCCGTCAATCGTTGATCTGCGATCTTCCACAATCGGACCTGCAGTGGATCAAGGTTAACAAAATCAAGAAGGGCTGGAATCCGCTCTGGTGGGGCGAGGACTGCACCGACCCGGACAAAGTCCTTCAGCATGCCGCAGAGAATTACACGTTCGAAGCGACCACAGCATTCTTCAGACGCGACTACAGGAATGATGCTCTCAACCCGCTGCAGCGCGAGGTCATTCGGCTCGTGCAGGGGCTGGCTCTGGAACGCTGGCTGGAAGCCCAGCGGACCGAGCTTGTTCAGCAGCGGGAACTGGTTCGCCAGATCGCTTCAGCAGACTGGACGAAAAGGCTGTCTGCCGCCGAGGAGTTTCTGGTCGAGAGTGAAATCGATCGCCTGACGGAAGCGCATCTGGACGCGATGGAAGCCGTTCGCGGTCGTAAGGCGGCCCTGGATCGACTGATCAAGCAGATTGTCATTGCAGTCGAAGACGACTGTTACGCACAGTTTTACAATCCAGCGATGGAGCGAATCCGTCGTGCCACGACGGAGTGGGATGTTGAACTTGGTTCGGTCGAGCGAACGACGATCCTGACGAACAACCGCGCGTTTGGAAAAGTCGCCCCGCAGGCCACATATCAATTCGATCTGCCCAAGCGTGACATCCTGCTGGCGGAAGCCATGCAGGCGGCCTATGCCCTGCATCAGGATCTTGGCCCCCTGGTGGGCGACCCGAATTTCGCCACGCTGACGAAAATGTTCTCGCAGCAGTCGGTCTCGGGGAGCACGGTCGACGGAACGATCAAGAACGTTCTGCCGGGCCTGGACAGCACGACAGATCAGAAGAACCTGCTGTTCGCCGATTCGACGCAGCCGCAGAAGTTCGGCACAGAACTGGAGAAGCTGATTCCGGATCCGGCCATCTACAAGTTCGAGACCGGAACCGGATTCGAAGTGCGACCGGTCGTGCAGCCGGATGGTCAGTCAGTCGTGTTCGACTTCAACTACATGTACACGACAGACCTGCTGGAACCGACCAGTCCGGACGAACGCAGCCTCGGTCGGGTGAAACGTCACTTCGTGAATACGGAAGTCCAGCTGGGCAACCTGGAATGGCGGGAAATCAGCCGTTACGAGATTTCGCTGAAAGCAGCGCGCAACTCGCGCGGTGTCCCCTTGCTGGAAGACATTCCCGTTGTCGGCCTCGCCTTCCGCCCCCTGCCACAGGCAAAGAAATCGATCCAGAAGAACATCATTATTGGGCAGGCGGCTGTCTATCCGACGATCGAAGATCTTCTTGGTCTGCGCTCGCCTGCTGCTGCCGGACTTCCGGTCGATGAACTGCCAGACGACCTGCGGAGACTCCGCGAGGCTCAGAAGCAGATCAATCTGCAGGTCAAGGATGTGCTGGGGAGTCGAACTCAGGCCGCAATTCCCATTTCGTCGGCGATCGCTCCGCCACCTGCCACGACTGGCACGGAGCGCATGACATTGCCGGCTCCGATTCATCGATTGAGCTACGAATCCCCGACGACACGCAGGTCTGCGAGTCCGGCAGCCGATCCACGTAAGCCTGGCGGCAGCGTGCCGCTCGATGTCGCGTCGCCCAGACCGTCTTCCCGTTGATCCCAATGTAAACGGCAAGTCACCGTCTCATTGAAATAGCCGCTTCACCGAATGGCACTGCCGGAGATTTGCAGTGAAATCTCGCGCAGCGGCGAACGCCGCAGCGTCGGCTGCGTTTTTTCTAAGACAGGCCACGGAAAGTCACGAGGAGGCGTGGCTGGCTTTCCTGACTTGTTAGACTTCCCGGTGGCTGGGCCTTTCCTGGAAACGTGCGTGGGTTTGCAAA
>Ga0209578_10001582_pt1 | contig 20789 bp, 21 predicted proteins | sample tdAd472_FD_187127 | JGI IMG/M metagenome (GOLD analysis project Ga0209578, IMG submission 187127) | Marine sediment microbial communities from the Atlantic coast under amendment with organic carbon and nitrate - tdAd47.2 (SPAdes)... | ecosystem: Environmental > Aquatic > Marine > Coastal >...
TAGGCAAAGCCATAAAAACCATCTTTCTGGCCAGATATCTTGGATCTGAGGAGCTCCGGCGAGAAATCCATGAAGGACTGAATGTGGTAGAGAACTGGAACAGCGCAAACTCGTTTATATTCTTTGGGAAAGGTGGCGAAGTGGCAACAAACCGGCTTGAAGAACAGGAGTTGTCCGTTTTGTCGCTGCATCTCCTGCAAATTTGCCTGGTCTATGTAAACACGCTAATGATGCAACGGGTGCTAGCAGATCCCTCATGGAACCGTCCGTTGACGACAGAGGATCGGCGTGCCATTACGCCGTTGATCTATGGGCACATAAATCCCTATGGCATTTTTGATCTCGATATGTCCAAGAGGCTCGATCTCGATATTCTGGCAGCAGCCTCGTAATCGATTATCCGTGGTCCCCCGTGTGTGCCCGGCGACGGGACCGCGAGGTCGCGCCGCCGCCGGGTTGCCGCTGAGCACAATTAACGCAGTGCATCAGCAGGCATGGGCAGAGCCTTAGCTGCCATCAATCTTGATGGCCTGTTCCACATCGGTCACATAGATCCAGCCTGCCGTTTTCTGGCCGGTTCGACCCTGACGGCAAATGATATCTATGGCACTATCCAGTTGGTGATCATCACACACCAGTTCCAGTTTGCTTTCGGACACCACCTTGGTACCCAGATCCACTGAATACTGCTGTTCCTCGGAGCTGAGCGCCTTGAGGAGACCAAGAACATCGACCACCGAGATATATTTATATCCCGACTGTTTCAATTCATGGACCACATCTGAAATCCTGTTCCGGTGAATGAAAGCTTTGATCTCTTTCATGATTGCACCTCATCGATTGAAGGGAGTGTTTTTGCCTTGCCGCCACGGCTTTCCATCCAGTCATAAATGACCGGCAACAACACAAGCGTGAGCAGCGTAGATGTGATCAAACCGCCGACGACAACGGTAGCAAGGGGTCGCTGCGTTTCCGCGCCAACACCGCTTGAAAGTAGCATCGGCACGAGCCCCAGGATGGCAACGCTGGCGGTCATCAATACAGGCCTGAGCCTGAGCTCTGTGCCTCGCCTTACAGCTTCCTGTACTGTCATTCCTTTGGCCCGCAGTTCATTGATGAAGCTTACGAGCACAATACCGTTCAACATGGCCACACCGAACACAGCGATAAAACCAATCGCGGATGGCACGGACACATATTGGCCTGTGATAAAGAGCCCGATCAGACCGCCTGCTGTCGCGAACGGTACGTTGGCGATGATCAGGGTGGCAAAGCGCACGGAATTGAAGGCAGTATAGAGAAGCACGAAGATGAAGAAGATCGTCAGCGGCACGATCACCGACAAACGGGCGAGTGCCCGCTGCTGGTTCTCAAAGGCACCGCCCCATTCAATCCAGTAGCCAGGAGGCATCTCAACCTGTTCGCCGATTACTCGATTAGCGTCCTGCACGAAACCGTCTACATCACGTCCGCGTACATCCATCTGGATGACAGCATAGCGCTGCAACTGTTCGCGCCGGACGAAGCTATAGCCCTCGGCGACACTGACGTCTGCTACATCAGAAAGCGAGATGATGGCGCCCGACGATGTCCTGACAGGTATGGCCTTGATCGCTTTAACGGATGCTTTGGAAGCATCCTGCAGGCGTGCAGTGATATCGAACCGCTTGACGCCGTCGATCAGGGTGCTGACAGGCTCGTTGCCGATACCGGTACGGACAATATCGAGGATGTCATCTGCGTTCATGCCGTACCGCGCGAGAGCGGCCCTGTTCACCTGGATGCGCACCTGCGGTTTGCCGATGTTGGCCTCAAGTGACAGGTCAGCCACACCGGGCACCGTCGACACAGCCTCTTTGATCCGGGCGCTAAGCCGGTCCAGTTCGCCTAGATCTCCCCCATAGAGTTTGACGGCGAGCGTGGCCCGTACGCCGGAGATCAATTCCTCCACCCGCATCTGAATAGGCTGGGTGAAAGCAATGACAGACGTAGGAACAACCTTTTCAAGCTTCTCTCGCATGTCATCGGCCAGTTCCTCAATGGACCGATCATTGCTCCATTCATCATGGGGTTTGAGTGCGGTATAGATCTCCATATAGTTCACATCGGCGGTTTCACCTTTCTCGGCGCGGCCGATCATGGCGATGGTCGTTTCCACCTCGGGGAACTCGCCTAGCGCCAGTTCAATATCCTTCGATATCTTGATCGACTGATCGAGCGAAGTGGACGGGATCGAGGTGACCCGCCACATGATCGAGCCTTCCTGCAACTGCGGCATGAACTCCTTACCGAGAAACGGGAAGAGCGCCAGGCTACCCAAAAGAAGCGCGACCGCACCGCTGACAACGGTTTTCTTGTGTCCAAGCGCCCACTCAAGGAGTGGCAGATAACGCTTCTTGATCCAGGCGACGAGGAAGGTGTCTTTTTCTTCCTTTGGCTTGAGGATCAAGGCGGCCAAAACCGGGATGATTGTCAGCGTCAGCAGGAGGGAACCCGCCATGGCGAAGCTGATGTTGAAAGCCATGGGTTTGAAGAGCTTGCCTTCCAGCCCTTCGAGGCTGAAGAGCGGCAGGAACACGACGATGATGATCAGAATCGCAAACGAAATCGGGTTGGCCACCTCGCGTGCGGCTTCAAGTGCTGCGGCGGTTCTGTTAACAGTCTCGCCAGCTTCCCGTCGCTCCGACATAACCCTGAAGGAATTCTCCACCATCACGACGGCCCCATCCACCATCATACCAATGCCGATCGCGAGACCTGCAAGCGACATCAGATTGGCGGATAGCCCGGCATTTTCCATGAAGATGAAAGCGATCAGCATGGCGAGCGGCAAAGCCAAGATCACCACAAAGGCCGACCGGAACTCCCCAAGGAACAGAAACAGCACAATCGCCACCAGAATGGAGCCCTCAATGAGCGCGTTTTCCGCCGTCGAAACTGCTTTTTCCACGAGCTCGGTCCGGTCATAGATCGGTTTGATCACCACACCGTCCGGCAATGCCTGTTCGGCGATATCGACCTTGTCCTTGACCGCATCTACCACATTCTTGGCGTTCTCACCGATACGGGACAAAGCCATGCCAAGTACAACTTCCTTGCCGTCACGCGTGACAGAACCGAACCTGAGGGCACCTGCCTGTGAAATTGTTGCAATGTCCTTCAGGTACACAGGCGTACCATCGGCTTCCTTGACGACGATGTTGCCGAGATCCTCTTCACCGCGAACCAGTCCCAGGCCGCGCACCAGATACTGTTCCGGCCCTTGATCGATATACTGGCCACCCACCTGCCGGTTGTTGGCCTCAATCACTTCCATCACATCGCGGTAGCCAAGGCCATATTTAATCAGCTTGAGCGGATCGATCTGAACCTGATACTGGCGCTCCTGACCACCCCACGACATAACATCATCCACACCAGGTGCAGTTCTCAGGATCAACCGGATGGTCCAGTCCTGCAAAGTACGCAGGTCCATCTCACTATCGGCGCCTGCTAGCTTCTCGTCTGCTTGCTCGACCGTGTACCAAAACACCTGACCAAGCCCTGATGTGTTGGGCCCCATCTCTGGCGTCCCGTATCCTTCCGGAATACGGTCCCCGACCTCCGCCAGGCGCTCCATAACGAGGCGGCGGACAAAATAGATGTCCATGTCATCCTCGAAATAAACCGCCACATACGAAAGACCAAAAAGGCTAACGGATCGGATTTCCTGTACGCCCGGCAAGCCTGCCATACCGGATTCCACCGGAAACGTGAGCAGTTGTTCCACGTCTTCTGCTGCAAGGCCAGGGGATTCTGTGTAGATATTCACCTGTACCGGCGTCACGTCCGGGAAGGCATCGATCGGCACGGTATTGACGGCGCGCCAGCCCATGAAGCCGACAACCAGAAACGCGATAATCACCAGAAATTTATACTGGAGCGCGCTTTCTACGAGTTTGTTCAACATTTGCGCCTCCTAATGCCCATGGCCTTCACCCATCTTGGACTTCAAGATGAGGGATTTGATAAGGAAGGCGTTCTCAACAACGATCACATCGCCGCCAAACAGGCCCGCTTTCACTTCGGTCCAGCCGCCTTTAGAGATGCCGAGATCCAACGGCATGGGATGCAACTCGTCGCCCTCGCGCTTAAACACCACCTGCTGGCCTTCAAGAAGAACGATCGCATTATTTGGAACCGCAACAACCCGTTCGGTTTCGCCAGTCTGGATTGCCACATCAGTGAACTGGCCCGGATGGAGATTGTCTTCCTGATTATTCACCTCAATCCGAACAGACAGAGTTCGTGTCGCTTCATCGACACGGTGGTGGACTTGCACGACGGTCCCCGTCATGGATATACCGTTCTTTGTGACCCAGGCTTGAGAACCCTGTTCGACCAAGGCAGCTTTTTCCGGTGACAGCTGGGCTTCTACCCATATCCGGCTTTCATCGCTTACTTCAAACAGAAGATTTCCAGGCGCTATAATCTGCCCCACAACGAACGTGTCATGAATGATGGTGCCGCCTTGATTGGCCAACAGATCAAACTCACCCGTGGCGGCAGAGACTTCATTGGCTAGCAGAGTTTTAACCTGAGCCTCTGACATGCCGTAGGCGAGCACTTTGGCTTTTGCTTGTTGTGCCGCCACCTTCGCTTCAAGAAAACGCTGTTCGGAGACAACGTCCCGCCCGAGCTTCTGGACCCGCTGCCATTCCTGTTCTGTCAGGATCAGATCCGCCTGCGCACGAGCCATCTCTACACTGGACATGGTTACGAGAGGCTGGCCTTTTTTAACCACGTCCCCCATACGGGCATGGCGTGCGATCACTTGGGCCTCGATACGGGGCGTCACCTGAATGGTTGCATATTGATTGACGGTAACTTCCCCAGGAGCCGAGACCGTCTCTGCCAAAGTCCGCGGTGCGACGCGCGCGGTTACAACACCTGCATCACGTAGTTCCTGATCAGACATTTTGATGATTTCTTCTTCACCGTGCGCTTCGCTTTCTTCTTCAGCATGCCCGTCGCCGTGTTCGTCCTGACTGTAAGCGCACGCAGCAAACTGCTGTGGCAGCATGCCAACAACGGCGGTGTCGATTGCCAGTGGCGAAACCAAGGCCAGCAGCGCAAATTTCGTTGAGTATTTCATTGAATTGTCTCCAGCCATTCTTCAACCGTTGCACCGGCATCCTGCCAGTCAAACCAGGCGTTCCAGAGCCGACCATTCAGCTCGACAGAAGCCTCCTCGGTTGCGAATGTTTGATTGAGTTGAATCAGATAATCGATGGCGCCAATCTGGCGCGCATCCAGTAGTTTGTCGAGAAGCAGGCGTTGCTCTTGAAGCGGCTCAGCCCCCTGGTCCTGCCAAAGGCTCCAGGCTTGAGATGCTGCAAGATAGCGTTTCAGGCTGGCATCATAACGTGCCCGAACACGCCTGTTTTCAGCATAATAGTTTTGCTGAGCTTCCAGAAGATCTGACCCGGCCGCACCCACCTGATCCCGGTAGCCGTTGCGGATTGGGATAGGAATGGAGGCGGAAAGCCCGACAAGGCTACTATTGCCTTCCTCGCCAACCCTGACGCCAACCGTAGGGTCAGGCATGCGTTCTGACTTGGCGACCCGGATGCGGGCGCGGGCGATCTCCGATTGCGCCTGAGCGAGGCGCAGCTCTGGAAGTCGCTCGTAGGCCGTTTGTTCCGGTTCTACAACTGTATGAAGCGGCGTACCGATTAGGCGTGGCCACATCTCCCGGTCCTTGCCACTGATCGCCACCAGCTTTTCTTCCGCTGAAGATAGGGCGAGTAGCGCTTCATTCTTCGCAGCACGCGCTTCGGCGAGCGCAAGGCGCGCGGTCAGCAGTTCAGCTTGCGGCATTTCGCCTGCCTGATGGCGGCGTGTTGCCAGCTCAAGGAATTGCAGGCTCAGGTTTTCGCGCTGCGCCGCAACCTTCAATAGCCTCGATGCCGTTTGATATTCAGCAAGAGCCTGCAGGATATCGCTCAACAGCGCTTTCCTGGCTATCGCGTAGCTGGCTTCGGCTGCCTCAACCTCGACACGACCAACACCAGAGCGCGCTTTACGCTTGCCTGACCAGTCGAACCTCTGCGTCAGGCCTACTTCCTTGGTGACCTCGGAGGCGTTCTCATACCCTATTTCGATTTCAGGGTTATAGATGGGACGGGATTGGCCCTTGGCCCGCGCCCTGGCAGCCGCCAGAGCCGCCTCCGCAGCCTTCAAGGCTGGATGGTCGGCAGTGACCTGTTCAATAAATTCATGGAGGACGGGACGCTTCTGGCTCTCCGCCCACACGGCAGGACCACTTTGCACCATACCGGTACAAAGGCTGATCACCGCCACGCCCATAAGGGCATGTCGCATATATGTCATGCTTATTCACTCTCAAATAGATTGATATGTGCGTGGGCAGCCTGGCCTCTGCTCCGGAAAGCCGTGGCATGGCCTACGCCGAAAAATATCAAGAGAGAGTGATGGAAGGTGGCTGCAGCCCTGGCTTGGGGTTCAGGCCATTAATCGTGATGGACGTCACCTGCCGCGTTTTAATGCGTGTGTAATTGATGGATAGGACGGCAGTCTTGCCTACGGATACACCGTGATGAATGACATGACAGATGCAATGCAGATCAGTTGTTACATCTCCGTCTTGATCTGCTGCATCGTGATAGGCTTCGCTGACATGGTCAACGGACTCCTGAGGATCAAGGAAAGCGATATCCAAGGCAGGTGCTGTTACAAAAATGATCAGCAGCAATATTTTCAAATATTTCGCCATCGATAGCTTCTATGCCTAATCCCAGTTATTCACCAAACCGCTTTTACCGGTTTTCACTGCATGTGTCACCACCGGTTATGCTCCGGCGCTTCTCTTCGGAAAGCTCAGCCCATGATTGCTGAACAATCCTCGTGGCCGAATGAACAAACAGGCTACCCATGATACCTGCCACCAAGAGGTCAGGCCAAGCCGCATCAGTCGCCGCAATTCCAGAAGCCGCAACGATAACAGCCAGATTACCGATCGCATCATTGCGGCTACAGAGCCACACTGAGCGCACGTTGCTGTCACCGTCCTTGTATTTGAGCAGTAGTACCGCGCTGATCACATTGGCGGCAAAGGCTGCAACCCCAATCGCACCCATGGTCAGTGCTTCTGGCACACCTTCAACAAATACTCGGTAAAACGTACTTCCAAGAACCCAAGCAGCAATAGCAAAAAGGGACAGGCCTTTAAACAAGCCTGCCTTGGCGCGAACGGCGAGCGGCATCCCAATAACGATTAACGAGATTGTATAGGTCGCGCTGTCACCCAGGAAATCAAGCGAGTCAGCAAGGAGCGCCATGGACCCAGAAACAAGACCACCAAAGAACTCCACGAAGAACATGCCAAAGTTGATGGCAATAATAACCATCAGTACTCGCTTGTAGGCACGTGATGAGCCATCAAAATTTTGATCGGAACCACATCCACAACTACCGGACATTTTTACCTCGAATCACTGTTAATTTCGTTGAACTAATCCTACATGCTACAGTAGCTGTAGGAGCAAGGAGAAAATTCATGACCAAAGAATTTATGATCGGCGAATTGGCGAAACGTACTGATACTAAGGTACAAACAATCCGGTATTATGAAGACATTGGAGTGATGCCCGAAGCGCACCGCGCCGAAAATAACCGACGTCTATATAACGATACCCACCTGGAACGACTTACTTTCGTGCGCCACAGTCGAGAGCTCGGCTTTTCTCTTGATGATATTAGAAACCTCTTAGAGCTCGCCGATCAACCGGACCGGCCATGCGGAGAAGTAGACACTATTGCTAGAAGGCATTTGAACGCTGTGGAAAGCAAGATCGCTTCGCTGCAGGTTCTACAGGCAGAGCTGAAGCGTATGATCAACAATTGCTCGGGACGGACGATTTCGGATTGTCGGATTATCAAGGTGCTGGCCGACCATAGCCTGTGCAAAAACCATGATTAAGAAAGCCTGATTGTGAAGAGCAGCAAACAATGGGATGGGAAGCTCCTGCTCGCGCAAGGATGGGCCCATTATCCTGTTCAGCTCATCTTTTCTGAGGCCTGCGACGCAACTCTTACACTGGAAGATCGTCAATTGATGGGCTGTTTACTTCTTGTCCCGTCCAACGCAAAGCATATGCTGGAGCCAAGTCAGCTGCCGCTTGATTTACTTTATATTGAACCAACCTTGCTGGATGGAAGAGAGGGCGAAGATAGAACTCTTTCGGAATGGTTTTCGGCGCTGCGGCAGCGAAAAGCCACTATTGATGAACCCAGAATGATCCGCGCCCTTGAGGCCATTGATGACGGGCTTGGTGGAAAAATCACTCAGGATATGGTCGCACGGGCGGCCGGCATGTCCAAAAGCAGTTTTACACAACTGTTCCGCTCCACAATTGGCATGCCGCTTCGGCGGTATGTCCTGTGGCGACGACTGAATGTGGCGGTTGCCGCAATAGGTGAGGGAGCCGACGCTACTGCAGCTGCTTACAAGGCAGGTTTTGCAGATGCGGCGCATTTTTCACGAACAATGAGGGAGACTTTTGGTGTCTCCCCTGCCGAAAGTTTGCTTCGTATTAAAATGACCGTAGCTACACCTTGCCACCAAGAAACCCGATAAAGGTTGTAAGATTGCCTCTCCGCAAGTCATCAGTTATTCAGTCACCGACTTGCGAGCATTAGCATCTGAACTTTTGGACTGTTTGAATGGTTGCCTCAGCTGGGCAAAGTAAGATTTAGGGTATTCCGGCTCCTTACCGATACCTAGGTCGTTTGAGGAGAAGCGACGTTCGGGTTCATATACTGCTGTCCCAAGCAGTCGATCCCAAATCATAGTGAACAAGCCGAAGTTTACGTCTCCTTCTATTTGCCATTTGATGTGGTGAAACCGGTGCAAGGGCGAGAGTGCCAACACATATCTGAGCGGTCCAATTTTTACATCAACATTGCTGTGCTGTAGGAGTAGTTGGATAGCCACGGCAAAGGCCAGAAGCACCGCAACATCAAGTGAAACGCCCATCAAGATTAACGGAAAAGTGCCCCCCAACGTCTCAATCGCTTGATGAAGTGGATGTTTCATCAAGCCATTAAAGCCATACATCCGTTTGACGCTGTGATGAACAGCATGGAAACGCCAGAGAATGGGATTAATATGGCTTGCATAATGCACCAGGGTGATACCACAATCGGCGATCAAGATGGCAAGTAACAGTTGCCCCCACATTGGCCAGTCGTCGGGCCAAATATCGAAGCCGGGCACGAGCGCAACAATCACGGGCAGCAGTGCCACGGAAGAAGCGTTAGCTAATTCATTCACAAGGGCATGGATAAGATCACGCCGGCTATCCCCTTGGTCCTTGTTCCAGTCTGGCTCATATGGAACCAACCACTCTGCCAGAAACGATATGATTGTTGCCAATAGCAGTAGCAACACCAGGAATCCGTACCCAAAGTCATGGGTAACCACAAAAAGCCCAGCCGTCAAAAAGCCTACAAGCATGAAGGGTACATAGGTCAATTTGATCAATTGTTTTAAGCGCAGCATCGGCATCACTCCTTTTCACACGAAATGTAATGGCGGACAGTTTTGCCGGCTTGAATAATTGGCCAATTTTCTGGCTCTCATTGCTCTATTTCAGTCTGGTTGACAGCAACAGACATTCTCGACGTATGGGTGTCGGGTCACGACCCGACACAACAACTCTGGATTGACGTAAAAGTGCTTATCAGCTGATCAAATGACTTGACCCTTGACTATGCTCAAACCTGTAGAATTCCCTCAAGATTCAATGGAGGGTACAATGTTAATAGGAGAATTTGCCAAGCTGGCCGGGGTCAATCAGGAAACTATCCGATTTTACGAACGCTCGGGATATCTTCCGGCGCCGGAAAGGCTGCCTTCCAACTATCGATGTTACAGGAGAGAAGATGCAAATATCGTACGCTTTCTCCATGACGCACAGACGCTTGGCTTTCCCATAAAGGATGCACTAACTCTGGCACAATTTGCGTTAACGGGTAGCGTCTGTTGTCAAAAAGACAACAGTGAAAAGCTTCGACTGCAGGAACAGATTGATCAAAAAATTCACGATCTTCAGGTTTTGCGGAACGCGCTCTTGCACTCACACCCCGTAAACTGGATTGAAGCGAAAAATAGATGCTCCCTCCATCCAAATGGAGAGAAAAAATGAGAATGACAAGCTTCATAACCGGTGTAGCTTTGCTTGCGATTTCCAGCCCTGCCAAAAGTCAAGATTGGTATCAAGAGAATTCACGAGCAACTGAGGTCGGCTTATATTTTCGACTGAACTTCGGTCCTGGGGCATCATCCTCTGTAAAGCAGAAAATGCAGTTTGGGGGTACCTTAAGCCTTAGAGCACAGGCCTATGAAATTCGTAGTGACGTCCCGCGACACCAAATACTCGATCTTCCCTTGTTTGATGTTGCCTTCAGCCGCAACGGATTTGAGGGATTTTCTGTTTTGACTCACAACGCAAATGGATCAGAAAAATCGCAGCCGGGATTACAGCACTCAAAACTTGAATGGAAAAAACTTGCCCTACTGGCGATCGGGTCAGGTGTTATCATTTGGGGAATAACGTCGTTGAGTGATCAATGTGATGATCCAAGAGTCCCCAAAGGCGTTGATTGTTCGGTTGGTAATGCCATTACTGAGTGAATGAACAGGTGGCGGGAGGCGCCATTACGCCTCCCGCCGGCTTCATTAAGTTTCCTTTGCAATCCTCGCTTTTTCCAATCCCGGTAATTTCCACAGTGCAAAAATTGCGGGAAATACCAATAGCACGACTATCAAAGCTGTCACGGTCCCGCCAACCATTGGCGCGGCGATCCGCTTCATAACGTCAGCTCCTGTACCGGCGCTCACCATCACGGGTACTAGAGATATTAACAAAGTGAGGCTTGTCATCAGCATGGGACGGATACGCTGGGCGGCTCCTTGGGCGATATCTTCGAAAAAGGCCGCCTGCTCTGAACTTTCCTTGCGCCTGACAAACTCATCGAAGGCATGGTCCAGATAATGCAGCATGAGGAGCCCCATTTCTGCTGCAAGACCAGCCATGGCAATCATGCCAACCCAGACCGCGACACTAAGTTTATAGTCCAGAAAGTAGAGTAGCCAAATAGCACCAACGAGTGCGAAAGGCATGGTCGAAAGAACAAACAGTGTATCGCTTAATCTGCGCCGATGTAGGTAAAGCAGTAGAAAGACGGTCATAATTGTAGCGGGCACCACCCATTGGAGTTTGGCCTTGGCACGTTCAAAATACTGGAATTGTCCTGCCCATCCAAGGCGATATCCAGCAGGCATATTTACCTGTTCCTCTACGACAGCTTTGGCGCTCTTAACATAGTCTGCCACGCCAATGCTCGGCTTAAGATCAACAAATACAAATCCGACCAGTTGGCCGTCTTCATTTCTGATCATAGGTGCTCCGGTGCGATAGTTAATGTCCGCCACTTCAGTAATAGGTATCTGAGTTCCGGTCTTGGTAGGAACCAGCACCGTTTGCAGAGCTTCAAGGGTATCCCGATAGTCGCGAGCATAACGAACAATTACATTGAACCGCTCCCGCCCTTCGACAGTCTGCGTTGCATGGACACCACCGACAGCGGCCATAATGACGTCCTCAACATCTTGGACATTCAGGCCGTATCGAGAAGCGGCTTCACGATCGACATCAAAGTCAACAAAGTAGCCACCAGTTAAACGCTCTGCAAAAGCACTTCTAGTATGAGCTCCGGTTTTCGCATCGTCGAGCAAGGCACGTTCGATTGCTACAGCGGTCGCTTCAATCTCTTCCAGCTCGTCTCCAAAAACCTTGATTCCCAAAGTGCTTCTGATGCCGGTTGCAAGCATCTCTGTACGGGTCTGAATGGGCATCCACCAGATATTTGGCATGCCAGGATATCGTAGTTTTTCATCCATCTCTGCAATAAGACTGTCCCACGTTACACCTTCACGCCACTGTTCCTGTGGCTTGAAGGTTATAACCGTTTCCACCATCGAAAGCGGCGCTGGATCAGTTGGGCTTGTTGAACGGCCCACTTTGCCAAACACCCGTTCCACTTCAGGAAACTCCTTCAATTTCTTATCCATCGATTGCAGCACTTTGCCAGCTTCCGTGATTGACATGCCGGGAAGCGCCGTTGGCATATAGAGCAGGCTTCCTTCGTTTAGAGGAGGCATAAACTCATTGCCCAGCTTGTTGATAACCGGCAGGGTCATCAGAAGCCCGGCCAAGGCAACACCTGCCACTGGCCAGCGCCAATTGATGCAAAAACGGATCATCGGCAAAAACAACGCCACAAGCATCTTGTTCAAGGGGTTCCTGTCAGACCGGATTTTACCGCGCACCAGGAGGACAGCAAGCGCCGGTATCAACGTAACAGCCAGAATGGCAGCAAAAGCCATGCTGTAAGTTTTAGTATAGGCCAGTGGCTTGAACAGCCGCCCTTCGGTTGCTTCCAGAGAAAATACCGGCATGAAGGAAACTGTGATGATGAGAAGGGAGAAAAAGATACTCGGACCAACTTCCTGCATGGCCTCAATAATCACCTTTGTTCTGCTGCCTTCCGCCGTCACGCTCAGCTTTTTATGGATGTTGTCCACCATGACAACTGCTGCATCCACCATAGCGCCAATGGCAACAGCAATGCCGCCTAGTGACATGATATTTGCCGTCAGCCCTTGAGCAGCCATCGGTATGAAGGACAGAAGTATAGCGATAGGAAGAGTAATGCAGGCAACCAAGGCAGATCGCACATGGAGAAGGAATGCCATGATGACGAGAGAAACCACGAGCATCTCTTCAAGCAACGTCTTCTGCAATGTTGAGATCGCCTGCAGGATTAGTTCGGACCGATCATAGGTAACGACTATTTCTACACCTTCTGGCAGCCCGGACTGGATCTCTTCAAGGCGTTCCTTCACGCGTTCAATCACATCAAGGGCGTTTTCGCCATACCGCATTACAACGATACCGCCGACAGTTTGACCTTCTCCGTCAAGCTCTGCAAGCCCACGCTGCATCGCTGGCCCCAGTGTAATCGAAGCTACTTGGTCCAGAGTTACCGGTATGTGCTGCTTGTCAATGCCGACAACAACTTTAGTCAGGTCCTTGACCGACTGAATATAGCCGCGCCCTCGAACAAAATGTTCGTGACCAGCGATTTCGAGAACCCTGCCTCCAACATCGTTGTTGGATCTTCGTATCGCGGCGATTACGTCCTGTAATGCGATGCCAAAACGTGCCAGTTTGTTAGGGTCCACCTGAATTTGATATTCTTTGGTATAGCCGCCAACGGAGGCCACTTCAGCAACGCCGTCCACAGCAGTCAACCAGTACCGCAACTTGAAGTCCTGCAAAGCCCGCAAGTCAGCCAGATCCTGATTTCCCGATTTGTCTACAAGGGCATATTGGAATACCCATCCAACACCAGTAGCATCCGGACCAAGCGTCGGCTGAACACCATCTGGCAAATCACCAGTCGCGGTATTCAGGTATTCCAGCACTCTTGAGCGGGCCCAATAAATATCAGTTCCATCTTCAAAGATGACATACACAAAACTCAGACCCATAAAGCTCTGGCCCCGCACAAACCTTACATTGGGAACAGCCAGCAGGGCCGAGGTCAACGGATAGGTGATTTGATCTTCTACCAGGTCGGGGCTTCGACCGGACCATTCTGTGAACACGATCACCTGTGCGTCAGAGAGGTCCGGAATGGCGTCGAGAGGAGCCTTGAACAGGCTTCGGTATCCGATAGCTGCTACCAAAAGCACCATGATTATCGTCAGGCCGGGATTGTTTGCACAGTAGCCAATTAATTTGGCCACCATGCCCTGTTGTGGATTGCTGTCGTTTACCATTGATCAATCCCCGCTTTCAGTTTGCTCTCGGATGCGATCAGAAAATTGCCTGACGTAATGACAACATCACCGTCCTGAAGACCGGACAGGACTTCAAAAAAGTCTCCATCTCCTGCACCAACCGTGATGATTTTCGGTTTGATACGGCCCTCACCAAGGTCGAGGAACGCTACGCGCTTTTCGCCAGAGACCAGTACGGCGGACTCTGGGATTAGCAATTGGGAGCCGCGGTTAGAAAACAGCCAGACATTGGCAAACAGGCCAGGCTTCAACAGACCCGAACCGTTATTGACGGCCAGTCTGACCTTCGCTGTCCGTGCCGCACCTTCCATAAAGGGGTTGATTTGGGAGACGGTTGCCTCGATTTGCTCACCTGGTAGGTTCGGCAACGTGACTGCCGCGGACATGCCTTCCGCAAGAAGGGGGAGGTCATGTTCATATGCATATGCTTCTACCCAAACCACCGAGAGATCAGCCAGTCTCAACAGGCGATCCCCTTTTTTGAAGGAGGAGCCACTAACAATGTTTTTTTGGATAATGAAACCATCGGCTGGTGCAAAAATCGGCACATAATCTTGTGCGGCCTTCTGATCCGACAACCAGTTTAGCTGTTTTTCGGTAAGCCCCCACAGAAGTAAGCGTTTCCTTGCAGCTGCCAGGAATTGGGCTTGTCTACTTGACTCACGACTTCGACTCAGCGTCTCTAGAAACTCTTCCTGGAGAGTAAGCAGCTCCGGACTGTATACGGCGAACATTTCTTCACCTTTTTTCACCAGTTTTCCCTCAAAATCGGCGTCTAGTTCGCCAATCCAGCCATCAAAGCGTAAACTGATATCCGTTAAACGAGTTGGGTCAAAGGTCACGTCGCCCTGCAACCGAACAGGAATACTGAAATCTCGGCGCTCCAGAGATGCTGTTTTCACACCGATCAATTGGCGCCGACCATCATCCACCATAATGCTGCCACTCTTCAGTTCCTCGTGAGTTACAGGTACGAGATCCATACCGCATATCGGACAAGTCCCGGGAGTTGCAGATTTAACAGAAGGGTGCATCGAGCATGTATGATAGGCTACGTCACCTTCCGGCGTTGCTGTCGCAAGCGTTAGGGAGCTTCGCCCCGTTGCCATATCAAACGTTAAATCGACATGCTGGTCGTCGCTCGTAGCGACATCAACGGCTAGAGGCCATTCACCTGCCATCGGCAAGTTGAAGTGACCAGTATAAACGCCTGGTTCAACTTCTTTCAGATCAGCCTGCGCATGCATCGCAGGCATTGATCCCATTGCAGGCATTTCAGCAACGGCCCTGACATTCGCCGCTGTGACAGGGGTGTCGTCCTTGCCTAGAACCGCGATTGTAATTTGATTGTCCCCGACAACAGGTGTTTCGGGTGACAGTGTCACGGATACTTTAAAAGGTCCGGATGCAACATAGTTTCGCTCCCCGGACGGGGGTTTCGGCGCCAAAGCTTGCCAGTCGACTTGATTGAAGCCCAAAGCTCCAAAGATAACTATAAGCAGGGCGGACATTCCCACCATATATTCTTTTGATATTCTTTTCATGATTAGTTTCCTTGGGGCAAAAGAGGCCGTTGAGAGGCCAGTTCATGCCAGTCACGGACCTGGATAAGGCCCGCGGAAGCGGTAAGGTTTGCAAATTGAACCCGTTGGCTCCATTCGGCCTTCAGGTTTAGGCGTTGCGTGTTAAGAAGCTGGCGCTCAGCAACCAATAGCGATAGAAAGTTCCCTGCACCCGATCGGTATTCGTCGACGGCCGTAGCAAGGCTCTCTTCGGCCAATGGAATCAGGTCTTGCTGATAAAGGGCCCGCTTTTTCTGAGCTTCGTTCCAAGCGCTGTATGCATGAGCAAGGCGTTCCTGCAAAATGAGAGCTGTATCTTGCTGTTTCCATTCCAGCGAGCGCTTTTCAGCACGAATGCGGTTTTCGCGTCCGGTTCTTTTACCAAAGTCCAGAGGAAGGTTGACTCCAACACCGACAGACCACCTTTGATCAGGGTTATTCCAAATACCGTTATATTTGGTCATAACGGAGAAACTTGGATATCGATCTCTCCGAGCAAGATCGAATTCTCGAGCTTTCCGCTCCACTTGAGCAGCAATGAGCCGATAGCCAGGTTGCATGTCCACATTTGCCAAAGCGGCGCCATACATCGGTCGGGTCACGTCTATAACGTGGCTAAGTGGTTGCAGCGCTATGTCAGTATCAGGGTCATTAGCCAGCAATCGGTTGATGCTCGCTACATCGCGTTGGAGACTTGCCTCAAGTTCGATACGCTCCTGTCTGAGCATTTCAAGCTCCTGACGAGCCTGTAGTACGGGAGACTTTGCACCAGTCCCGCCTGCATACTTTGACTCCGAAATCTTGATAAAATCGTTCCAGACGCTCTGGTGGTGACTATTGAGCTCCAACAGCTCCTTTCGGTACAGCCAACTTGCGTGAAGTGCGCGCGCCTCACGGGCAAGTACGATTTTACTGAGAGCTAAATTTTGCTGCCAAAGTCTCACGTCCGTGAGAGCGGCTTTCCGCCGAAGGTCCAAAACTCCCGGCCAGGGAAGCGCTTGTTGGAACTCCACCAGAACACCGTTACCGCCTCCGGATGATCCCAAAACAGCAGGAGCAACTCCAAATGAGACCTTTGGGTCATCCAGAGTGTCAGAAACTTCAACCTGATGCCTATAAGCATCGATGCGACTGATAACAGACTCGACGTCTGGGTTTCTTGCCAAAGCCATTTGAACGAGTGTCTCACTGTCGAGTTTGTCGTTCTGGCTTGACGTTTGATACGCTTGTGTTGGTGCCGTTTGGACGGCAATTACAAGCGCCCACGCGAGACGCATGGAACTTTTCTTATATGGGTACACTTAATGAATCCTCTTAGTCCAAGTAGTTTGGATTGATTAATCCGGTGACTAAGAGTGAGGCCTAGATTCTCAAACGAAGGGTCTTGAGATACGTGTCCCGTGCTTCGGAAAACGGAACAACTGTCGTCCAACCGCGCGGCTTAAGCTCCACATGCGGTAGCGTGGCAACAAAGGGGTCAACTTCCCGGATAAGCTTTTTGTCCGGTGAGAATTTGGTTTTCCCGATCAGCGCTGCCTCACCGTCGGTGTCCGTAGCTTCAAACTTCAGCGAGGTGCTGCTGTAATAGTGACAACAGGTATCTTCAGGGTCAGGTGAACTTGCTGAGTTCCGAGCTTCGAACTCCGTGTGTTCGCAACAACACTCATCAAGCGCACCAGTAAGGTCCATCTCCTGACAGGCAAAGGTAATCTGGGCCTGAAATAGCACGCCTATAAAGGCAGCTATAACAGCCACAAACCTTTTTGATGTCAGCGAAAGAGCCAAAGCGGCCCCCTTTTCAAATGCACAATTACAATTTTTATAAACCCTTGAGGTGGATACAAGGTCAAGTCACTAAAAAGTGAGTCTAGAGTACCAAGTCTTTGTAACAGCCTCACATAGACCGGTTTCCAAAAACAGCTTGATCTGGAGTTGGCTCCAGAAACTACACTCAGGTCGAATCGAGGCTTCGCAGCAGCGAAGGCTTTCAAGCTGGATGGAGATAGATCAATGAAATTCCCCAAACTTTATAGCGCCACAGCCGGTCTGATTGGGTTGATCAGCGCTGCTGGGCATGCGGGCGAGGCCCCCATCCTGAAGGACAATCAGGCAGTGATCCAGGTCAAGGGTGTCGTCTGTTCTTTTTGCGCCTACGGGACGGAAAAGAACCTGGCCAAGCTGTCATTCCTGAATCCCAGCTATTTCGACGGTGATGGCGTGCTCCTGGATATCAATACGCACCGCATAACGTTGGCTCTCAATCCAAAGAAGAAGGTAGATTATAGCGCCATCAATCAAGCCATTCTCGATGGTGGTTATGACCCGATCAAAGTGTACGTCAGGGCGCACGGTTTCGTTAGCCGCGACTATGGTCAGACATACTTGACCTGCAGCGAGAGCGGTCAAGTCTATCGTCTTGAAGGAAGCCTGATCCCTAGCGCGTCAGCATCACAAGCCTTCTTTATTCAAGGCGACCTTCCAGCAAACATGATCGCTCAAAACGGTTCCAAGCCGTTGCCGCTCAAGGTCACCTTGGTCGAGGAGGCGCAATGATGTTTGGTCGATGGAAAAGGAACGGTCTTGTAGCTTGCGGTGTAGTTCTGTCTGGTGCGTTCACGCCCCCAACCCTCGCGCATCAGCCGGTAATGGACATGGCACCTCGATGGAAGGGCGGTTATGGCTTCCAGGTTCGTCAAGAACATTATGGATCAGATTTGAGGCTATCGGGTGGCAGCAAAGCCGACAACCCATTCGGGCTGGAGAAATCGGTTTCAACCACCTGGCTTGAAGGCATATACACCTTCCGCCGTGAAGTCCGTCTCACGGTCAAAATCCCCTATCTGAACCAGAAACGGACGACACTCAGCGCTGGTCAGATTGTCACCGAAAAGGGAAGCGGGCTTGGCGATATCATCATTGGTATGCCGCTCAAGCGATACAAGAATAAAGCGTCGGCCACATCCAATATCGCTGTCACACCCAGCATTCGCCTGCCGACTGGCAGTACCAAGGACGGTTTCCCGACCGGTAACGGCAGCACAGACATAGGTGTCAGTTTTTCGGCCAGTTTCGAGAAGGCAAATATCTATCATTATCAAGTTTTATGAACATAAATTTATTGGCAGCTCGTGCTTATAATATAGTATGTAAATACATAGTACATAATATGGTATGATATAGGAAAACATGATGGCACGCAGTGGAATCGACAAGCAATGCGTCAAACAGGCACGGCAGGCGCTCATCGCCCGAGGCGAAAACCCGTCGATCGACGCTGTCCGTGTCGAACTGGGCAATACGGGCTCTAAAACCACCATCCACCGTTATCTCCGGGAGTTGGAAGCCGAGGATACAGCAAAGATAGACGCGGGCGCCTTTCTGAGCGCGACAAACAGCTACAGGCAGTTTCTGTGAGCTTTGCAGAAGAGAAAGAGCAGCATGCCAATACCAGGTCAGCTTTGGAGAGTGCCGGTGAAGATAATAGGGAGCAGAAACTTCGCATAAGAGACCTGGAAGCACGCTTGTCCGAAAAAACGTCGCAAATAGCGTCGCTGGAGGAAAAACACCAGCACGCTCGACACAGCCTGGAGCATTACCGCCAATCTGTAAAAGAGCAAAGAGACGCAGAGAACCGCCGGTTTGAGCATCAAATGCAGCAACTGCATGTGGAAAAGCGCGAGTTGACCCAAAAACTTTGGGAAAAACAGGAAAACCTGTCCAAAATGGCACGGGAAAACAGTGTACTAACGACGAGGCTGGCCGATTCTCATTCTGCTCTGGAAACCTTAAAAAGTGAGCAGCAAACCCAAGCATCAGAGTTAGCGAACCTATCCGAGGAACTTAGGCGGCTGGGCGACATAGAGTCGAAATATGCTACGCTCCTAGAAACGTATGATGATCTTTTGACCAGACACCGAAACATCCAGGAAGATGCCCAATCCAAGGAAGTGGCATTGGCAGGGCTTAGGGCGGAAGTGACAACCATGGGAAAACTTCTTGCTATGTTCGAAACCCAGTCCTCCGGACAAAGGCAAGAAAATTAAAAGGGGGGAGGCCATGGAATGAGCATGGAGTCAACGATACCCGGTCAACGGGAGCTCACTGGAAGAGGGATATGTATTGAAAACGTTGCATAACAAGAAAACGTTCTATGTTTGTTCGATCACATGTCGCTTTTCGCAGCTACCCGGTCACTAGGCCAATTTGGGAAGTAAGATCAAATGCCCTGAGGAGGATATGGGAAGAAATTCCGTCACGCCTTGGAGAATGGCGATGAGCAACAGTTGCAACAAGGTCATGTGTTTATCCAGTCAGAACATAGATTCAATTTTGTAAACCAAATGAGTGGCGCATTTACGCCAAGTCATTTCTGATAGTAGCCTCATATATAAAGCGGATATGGCCGTCTTTACGGGCGTGTTCGAGACTTAAAGATAGGTGGTTATATCCTCGAGGTCTATATCGAGGGCTTTTGCAATCGCTTTATATGTTTTTAGGCTTCCTTTCTTTTCCCCTTGAACAAGCAGGCTGATATAGGGTTGTGAAAGCCCGGTTCTATTAACTAAGTCGACCTGTTTCATTCCCTTATAATCCAGCCATACAGCTATAGGGGGCTCTTTTTCTAAGCGCATTAACAGCTCAAATGGCACGCGCTCCTTACCTTCTTCTTCCTTCATAATTTTTGCTGCTGAAGCTATATCTTGTAGGTCTTCGATTTCCTGCAGAAGCGCATCATAATCTTCCGCTTCTAACAGGACAAATTCGGTACCCCCTTTTGTTTTAATCCTTTGCGTTGCTGACATTGCTATTTCCTATCTGTAAATTTCTCTTCTGTGCCCTACTTCGATAATGGTGATGATTGTTCCATCTTCATCAAATATCACCCTGTAATTACCAACTCTCAGCCTGTAATAAGATGACCCTTGCAGCTTCTTAATGTTATTTTGCAAGGCTTCAGGCCTTGTTCTTAACACTTCAATTTTCTGCATAATCGCGCGTCTGTCTTTATTTTGAAGCTTCTGTAATTGCTTCTGAGCTGTCTGGGTTGTGACTATTGTTTTCATAATTATACATATCTCATAGAAATGTATTTGTAAAGGAAAAAATTACTAATAGTAATGTTTTTTCACGATTATGGGGCTAATTTTCTTCGGGCTATAGCCCTCTCTTACACTTATTTTGCAAACAGTTGTGCGCTGCTTCCTGGTTGGGAAGACAGCGCATTTAGGTATGTGGTTATTTCCAAAGTGCCTTGATGATTGAAAGACGAGAGAAGAGCTTTTTTGTGTAGAAGCATA
>Ga0209578_10001583_pt1 | contig 20784 bp, 14 predicted proteins | sample tdAd472_FD_187127 | JGI IMG/M metagenome (GOLD analysis project Ga0209578, IMG submission 187127) | Marine sediment microbial communities from the Atlantic coast under amendment with organic carbon and nitrate - tdAd47.2 (SPAdes)... | ecosystem: Environmental > Aquatic > Marine > Coastal >...
CTTTCGGGTCGGCGCTTGACATTCGAGTCCGAGGTCGATCAAGTCCGGTCCGGAACGCACGGGCCGGAATTGTCTTGTCGGCACCGGGAATTCCGTCTTTACCTCTTTGGCGAGTCGCTCTCACACCAACATGGCCAAGAAGAAAACCACCAAGAAAAAGACCGCCAAGAAGTCCACGACGAAGAAGTCGAAGGCGAAGAGTTCGTCGTCGTCGACGGGGAGCGTGAACGGCAAGAAGCTCGTGATCGTGGAGTCGCCGGCGAAGGCGAAGACGATCAACAAGTACCTCGGCGCGGACTATGTGGTCCGGGCATCGGTCGGGCATATCCGCGACCTGCCTTCCAAGAACCCGAAGGGCGTGAAGCAGCCGGTGCCGGGTGTGGACCTCGAGAAGCGGTTCCAGCCCTCGTACGAGGTGCTGAGCGGGAAGAACAAGACCGTCGCGGAACTTCGGAAACTCGCGAAGTCGGCCAGTGAAGTCTGGTTCGCGACGGATAAGGACCGTGAGGGCGAGGCCATCGCCTGGCACCTCGCGGAGCTGCTGAAGATCTCGCCCGGCGACGCGAAGCGGGTGGTGTTCAACGCGATCACAAAGAAGGACATTCAGGAGGCGTTCGCCAACCCGACCACGATCGACATGGACAAGGTTGATGCCCAGCAGGCGCGTCGCATCCTGGACCGGATCGTGGGCTATCAGGTTTCGCCTCTGCTGTGGAAGAAGGTTGCACGGGGCCTGTCCGCCGGGCGCGTGCAGTCCGTGGCGGTGCGTCTGATCGTCGACCGGGAGCGTGAGATCCGGGCGCACATCCCCGACGAGTACTGGGAGGTCACCGGCCGCTTCGCGCTCGATCCGGCCGACGCGGCGAAGCTCGCCAAGGCCTGGCCCGACTTCATGGTTCCGAAGAAGGATGAGCGCACGGGTCGCGAGAAACTGCCAACGATCAAGCAGCAGACGGCCTGGCTGGCAGAACATCGCGGCCTTCGCGCAGAACTGATTGAGGTCGGCAGCGAGAAGTTCGCCATCGGGCAGAAGGGGCGCCTCGGCAAGGATGAAGACCCGGCCAGCGGCAAGCCGCTCATCGGTGCCGAGCCGTCGGACCTGACCGACCAGGTGACGGCCGTCGCCAGACTCGTCGGGCTCACCGATCTTGAGATCAGCACCGACGAAGACGCGACCGCGAAGGGGCCGGCTCGTGTGAAGCGGACGGTGCACGGCGACATCGATGTGAACACGCCGTACCGCGTGAAGTCGGTGGAGACGAAGCCGACTTCATCGCGCCCGCGGGCGCCGTTCATCACCTCGACCCTGCAGCAGGCGGCCTCCTCGTTCCTCGGCTTCAACGCCCGGCGCACGATGCAGACCGCTCAGAAGCTCTACGAGGGCATCAGCCTGCCGGGTGAGGGCGAGACGGGTCTGATCACCTACATGCGTACCGACTCGACGTACATCGCCGGCGGCGCGATCGCGCAGGTTCGGGATTACATCGAGGAGAAGTTCGGCGACAAGTACCTGCCGGAGAAGCCGAATTTCTACAGCTCGTCCAACAAGGGCGCGCAGGAGGCTCACGAAGCGATCCGCCCGACCTCCGTGCTGCATCATCCGGACAAGATCAAGTCCGCCCTGACGAGCGACCAGTACCGCCTGTACAAGCTCATCTGGGAGCGGTTCGTCGCCTGCCAGATGACCCCGGCGAAGTTCAATTCGACCACCGTCCTGATCGAGGGCGGGACCGATCCGAACTCGCCCTGCACGTTCCGCACGAGCGGGCGTGTTCTCGTGTTCGACGGGTTCACGCGTGTCTCCGGTCTGCCCTCGAGCGACGACCAGACGCTGCCGGACCTGAAGGAAGAGGATCCGCTCGCTCCGTTCAGCATGGAGCCCGAGCAGAAGTTTACGCCGGCCCCGTCACGCTTCACGGAAGCCGGGCTGATCAAGGCGCTCGAGTCGGAAGGCATCGGGCGCCCGTCAACGTACGCGTCGATTATCTCGGTGATCCAGGACCGAAAGTATGTGGAACTGATCGATCGCAGTTTCTACGCAACCGACCTCGGCGAGGTGGTCACGGACAAGTTGGTCGAGGCGTTTTCGTACCTGATGGAACTCAGTTACACGCGCGAGATGGAAGAGGCGCTCGACGAGATCGAGACCGAGCACCGCGACTGGCAGGACACGCTCGAACTGTTCTACGGCCGGTTCAAGAAGCACCTCGACGAGGCCGACGACAAGCTCTCGCACGCGAAAGCGGAGATCACGCCGGCACCCAAGGAGTTCCGCTGCCAGAAGTGTGGCGCAGACACGGTCTACCGGTTCGGCAAGAACGGGCGGTTCCTGTCCTGCTCGCGCTACCCGGACTGCAACTGGGCGTGCCCGGTCGATCGCGAGGGGCGTCCGCTCCCGGCCGAGTACGTGAACATCCGCTGCCCGAAGACGGGCCGCCCGATGATCCGCAAGAACGGTCGTTTCGGTCCGTTCGTGACCACCTACTTCCCGGACGACGCCGACGAGGAGACGCGCAAGAGCGGGATGATCCTGAACATCGACAAGAAGGGGTACGTGAACGCGCCGTCCCCCCCGCCGCTGGAAACGGACCTGCCGTGTCCGAAGTGCGAAGCGCCGCTGTACCTGCGCGAGGGCGTTCGCGGGCCGTGGCTGGGCTGCTCGAAGTTCCCCAAGTGCCGGGCGCGGGGCAAGTGGGCAGAACTCGATGAGGACAAGCAGAAAGCGTTGGAAAAGAAACTCCAGGACCTGCTCGACGAGAACCCTATCCCGGTCATCAAGACGCTCGACGGGCGTCCTCTGACCGACGAGAAGGGCAAGCCGCTCCCGGAAGTGCCGAAGGTCGAGGAACTGCTCATCGACGATCCGTCGCGATTCGAGAACGCGGCGTGAGCAACCCGGTCCGTGTGCAATTTGCCTGAGCGCGCGATACCTTTCGCCGGAGCATGGCAGATTCGCCCGCGAGCCCACCCAATCTCCAGATATGGAAGCGCCTGACCGGGCTGGCCGGGAAGGCCGGCCTGCGCGACGACTGGTACCTGATCTCGCTCGGCGCCGCGATCGGTGCGGTCGCTGCGTTCGGTGCGATCGGGTTCAAAAAGCTGCTTGACGTCACGACGGACGGCACGTTCTCGCTTATGCGCGACCTCCCGCTGTGGCTGCTGCCGGTGCTCCCGATGGTCGGCGCGCTCGTGACGGCCATTCTGATCTTCTTCCTCGCGCCCGAGGCACGCGGGCACGGTGTGCCTGAAGTCATCGATTCCGTCTATCGGCGCGGCGGGGTGTTGCGCAAGCGCGCAGCGCTTCTCAAAGCGCTCACCTCGATCACAACGATCGGCTCCGGCGGCTCGGCAGGTACGGAAGGCCCGATCGTGATGATCGGCTCGGCGATCGGCTCGGGGATCGCGCAGTTTCTCCGCATCGACCGCGAGCAGGTGCCGACGCTGCTCGGTTGCGGCGCGGCGGCGGGCATCGCGTCGGTGTTCAACGCGCCCATCGCGGGCGTGTTTTTCTGCTTGGAGATCCTGCTCCGTGACTTCTCGCTCAAGACCTTCACGCCGATCGTGGTCGCCTCGGTCATTTCGACCGCGACCACGCAGGCGGTGCTCGGTCGCAACGAGGCTCTGTTCGCCGTTACCGGTGAACTCGCCGAGTACAAGTTCACGATCGGTGAACTGCCCTCGTACCTGATTCTTGGGCTGATCTGCGGATTGGTGGCGGTGGGCTTCATCCGGATGCTGGATCGAGTTGAAACGGTGACCGCCCGGCTGAAGATGCACGAGATCGCCAAACCTGTCGTTGGCGCTCTGGCGATGGGCGTGCTGGGTATCGGCTACGTGCTGGTGTCGCGGACGCAGGGGCTCGATGCCTCGATCCCCAACTTCTTCGGCAACGGCTACGAAACGATCGATGCGCTCCTCGAGCCGTCGACCTTCAACCCGGCAGCTGCCTCGGACGACGGGCTTGTCGCGAACGAGCTGCGGACCGGGCAGATGGTCTCGACCACGCTGCTGATGCTGTCGCTGCTGCTCGTGTGCAAAGGCGTGGCGACCGCGCTCACGCTCGGCTCCGGTGGATCCGGCGGCGTGTTCGCGCCGTCGCTGTTTCTCGGCGCGGCGGCAGGCGGGCTGTTCGGGCAGGCTCTTTCGATGGTTGGGCTGCTCCCCGAGGGCGGATCACCGGCGGCTTACGCCTTGGTCGGCATGGCGGCGGTCGTCGCCGGGACGAGCCACGCCCCGCTCACGGCTATCCTGATCCTGTTCGAGCTCACCCGCGATGTGTACGTGCTGCTCCCGATCATGCTCGCGGCGGTGCTCGCGACGGTTGTCGCGCAGCTCGTCATGAGCGACTCGATCTACTCGTACAAGCTGACGCGGCGCGGCGTGAGTTTTGGCACCCGCGCCGACCTGACGATGCTCCGGCGGCTGACGGCCCGCGATATCCAGGCCATCCCGCATGTTGAGGTCCGCCCGGCCGACCCGGTGTCCCGCCTGTTCGAGCTTCGCGATATCTACCGGATCGTCGACTTCGTCGTGATCGATTCGGACAACCAGTACGTCGGGCTGGTCACGGCGCAGGACCTTCGGATGGTGCTGATCGAGCGCGAGGCGATCCCGTACCTGCTGGTGGCGGAATTGGTCCGCTCGGACCTGCCGACCATCGAGCCCGATGAGCCGCTGGACAGCGTGCTCCGCAAGTTCAGCGACACCGATGTGTCGTCGCTGGCGATGGTCGGGCCGCCGGTCGGCAAGCCGCACGGCAACGCGATGGTCTACGGCCTGGTCACGCGTGGCCGACTGATGCGCCGATACCAGCAGGCCCTCGCCGAACGCTGACGCGACTGGCGTATGCTGTCTCAGGTCATGCCCGAACGCCCGCAGGCAACCCGGATGCTCTTTCGACGGCGCCACCGGCTCGCGCACAAGCGAGAGTTCGACGCGGTCTACGCGGCGAAGGTGCGCAAGCATCGCGGGCCGCTGACCGTGTTCGCGCTCCCGAACGACCTTCCGCACCACCGGCTCGGGCTCTCCGTGCCGAAACGGGTCGGGACGGCTCCAACGCGAAACCGCGTGAAGCGGTGCCTGCGCGAGTCGTTTCGCATGCTGCACGCCGACCTTCCCCGTCACGACGCCGGCGGCTACGACCTGATTGTGGCCGTTCGCCCGCACGAAGCGATGGGTGAGGCCGAGTACCGTGAACTGCTGCGCGCGACGGCCTTGCAGTTGCACGCCGAATGGTCAAAGCGCGAGCGACGCGGCGCCGGGGCCGACCGGTGAACACGAACCGGCGCGATCTGGAAAGCGAGGCACACTCGCGCCACCCGCTGGCCGTGCTGAACGGGCCGTTCATACTGTTGATCCGGGTCTATCAGATCGTGTTGTCGCCGTTCCTCGGCGGGCACTGCCGGTTCCAGCCCACCTGCTCGCGGTACGCGATCGACTGCTATCGAACGCATCACGCCATCCGGGCGACCTGGCTCACGGCGAAACGGATCGGACGGTGCCATCCGTTCGGGGGGGGCGGATACGACCCGTGCCCGCCACGCGACCGATCGCGTTGAACCAGCCCGCGGGGTGGGCGTCGAATCAGAAGAATCGGTTTATCCACCGGCCTCCGAGCGCCGATATGTTCGCGTATACTAACCTATCAGCCAACCGCGCCCACCCCATTGCCTGCGAGGCCTTGCCCGACAATGACCCGCCTGCCCGCCGCCCAACGACGCGAACAACTCCTCGACACGGCGGTGGCATTGTTCGCGGAACGGGGTTTTTCGGGCTCGACGACGGCGCAGTTGGCGAAGGCGGCGGGAGTCACCGAGCCGATCATCTACCGGCATTTCTCCTCGAAGAAGGACCTGTTCATCGCGGTCATCGAGAAGGCCGGACAGATGACGATCGACCTCTGGCAGGAGCAGCTCCACAACGCCAAGGACCCGGCCCAGCGATTGCGTCGCCTGATCGCGGCGAACCCGATGATTACCCAGAGAGGACGGGGTGTTTACCGCGTCATTGTGCAGGCGATGACCGAGATCGAGGACCCGGAGATCCTTGATGCGCTCAAGCACCACGTGGACAAGCTCCACGAGTTCGTGGCCCACGAGGTCTCGCTGGCGCAGGAGCAGGGACAGGTCTCGAAGGCGTTCAGCCCGGAGATCACAGCCTGGACGCTGCTGCACCTCGGGCTCGGCTTCGGCATCATGGCCCCGCTGGGCATCGATGGGCACGCGGTCGACGACAAGGGCACGCGTGTCCGTCAGGTCATCACGCGCCTGATGCTGGGCGAGCGGGCGCGACAGATCCAGGACGAGTGGGTGCTGACCGAAGGCGAGGGCAACGTCGGACACGATGTGCCCTGAGCGCAGTCGCCGGACCTCCCCCGCTACACTCCGGGTGGGATGATCCACCTCGACCACAACGCGACCACACAACCGTGCGGCGAGGCCATCGAGGCGGCCGAGGCGTGCATGCGCGAGCACTGGCACAACCCGTCCTCGGTTCACCGCGCGGGACAGGCCGCACGACAGGAGGTCGAGCGGGCTCGGGGTTCGGTCGCGGAACTGCTCGGTGTGAAGCCAAGAGACATCACGTTCACCAGTTGCGCGACCGAGGCGATCGATCTGGCGCATCGGGGGGTGATGTCGCTGGCAGCGCCGGCCGGGCGACCCGTGATCCTGACGACCGCGATCGAGCACGAGGCGGTGCGGGACATCTGTGAAGCATTGAGCAAGCCGCCTGGCGAGGGCGGCGTCGGGGCCGAAGTCGAGCACATCCGTGTTGATCAGACCGGAACGATCGATTTGGGGCACCTCGACGAACTGCTCAACGCGCACGCCGATCGGATCGGCATGGTCAGCGTGCAGTGGGCGAACAATGAGACCGGAACCCACCAGCCGGTCGGCGCGATCGGGCAGCGGTGCAAGGCGCGGGAGGTTGTGTTCTTCTGCGATGCAACGCAGTGGATCGGCAAGATGCCGACGCAGATCGACCAGCCCAGATCGCCGTTCGGCGGCGAGCGGATCGCCACGGACAACGATGCGGTGCACATCGACCTGCTCTGCCTGTCCGGGCACAAGTTTCACGGGCTCAAGGGAGCCGGGGCGCTGTTCGCGTCGCGAACGATCCGGCTGCGGCCGCAGGTCCTCGGAGCGCAGGAGAAGGGGCGACGGGGCGGGACGGAAGCGGTACCTGCCATCGCGGCGCTCGGGGCGGCGTGTCGGCGGGCGGGCGAGTGGCTGCGCGACGGATCGGGCCGGGACCGGGTGGCGGATCTGCGTGATCGGTTGGAACACACGCTACTGGAGCGGGTCGAAGGGGCTCATCGCAACGGCCCCGGCAAGCGCCATGCACGACTGTGGAACACGAGCAACATCGCGTTCCCGGGGTGCGAGGCCGAAGCGCTGCTGCTCCAGTTCTCCGAGCGTGGGCTCGCGGCGTCGGCGGGCGCGGCGTGCTCGTCGGGCTCGCTCGACCCGTCGCCGGTGCTGCTGGCGATGGGCGTGGATCCGGTCTCGGCGCACGGTTCGATCCGGTTCAGTCTGTCACGCGACACCACCGACGACGAAATCGATCGGGCGATCGAGATCGTGACAAGCTGCGTGGAGCGGATTCGGCGTGCGGGCGTGTCGGCCTGAAGGCGATTCAGGCGTCGGAACGGTCGACGATCTTGAAATGCTCGCGCTCACCGCGGCCACGCAGGGGGTAGTCCTTGCGGAGTGGATGGCCGGGGTACTCTTCCCAGGTCAGGATTCGACGCATGTCCGGGTGGTCGTTGAAGCGGATGCCGAACATGTCGAACACCTCACGCTCCGGCCATTCGGCGCTGGGCCAGAGATCGCAGACGCTGTCGATGACCAAAGCGGGATCCTTCTCGATACCGTCGGTCGGGAGAGAAGGGTCGACATAGACCTTCACAAAGAAGCGGTCGGCGGTCTTGGTGTTGACGAGGTTGTAGACCACCGCGAATCGGCCGGGCTGGGGGGCGGGGTAGTTCAGGTAATCGATGCCGAAGCACTCGGACAAGAAGTCGTAGGCGCAGCGTTCGTCATCGCGGAGAAAGCGCATGACCTCGTGGAAATCCTGCGGCGCGACGATGAGGGAGGTCTGCCCGCGATACTCGGTGGCCTTGAACTTGGTGTCAGGGAACTTTTCCTTGACGAGTTTCAGGGTCGGGTGATCGAGGTTCGGCTTGTGGGGCTTGGCTGCGGGCATCGGATCGTGGCTCCGGGATCAGGAGTCGGGGTCAGAGGGGCAGTGTATCCGCGGTGTCAGGCCTCGTCGCCCCGAAGCACGGCTCGGAGGGCGTCGAGTTGGGGTCGCGGGTCGCCGTCGATGGGTGCGACATTCTCCAGGAACGGCGCGACCGACCTCAGATCCTCTCCGAGGCGAGTGAGATCGAGCGCACCGTCGCCAAGCGGGCAACGCGCCGGGAGGGGTGCGGACTCGAAATCGGACTCAGCATCCTGCTCGGCGGGCTTCACGCTGGAGAGCAGAAGCCAGTCGCTCACCGGACCGAGCACGCGGATCGCGCGGCCGACGAACTCCTCGGGGGTCGCACCGGCGCCGGACGATGCGTTCAGCATGGACTGTTCGAGCAGTGCGCTCGGGTCGAGGGCGATGCCGATCGCTTGACGGACCGCCCCACCGCTGACTTGGGTCCGCAGGAAACTGACGCAGCGTTGCGGGTCGCAGAGCACGTGGCGGCAGTGCGGGCGGAGCAGCCATCGCACGCCGCGACGGCGCAGTTCCGGGGCGAGGTCGCGACAGAGTTTGCCGAGTTGATCGAGCCGTTCGCCGCCCCACGCACCCGGGTCGCGAGCGAAGAGCTCTTCGGCGAGCGAGCCGGACCAGGTGATGACGATGCCAGCCACGGCGAGCGCTTCCAGCCGGTCGGCAAGGCCAGCTGGGTCTTCCCGGAGCGGATTGAGCTCGGTGATTGCTGCGAGCGGCGAACCATCTGAGGCGTCCAGCAGTCGCCCGTCGTCAGCCCGGACCGCCCAGCGGGGCTCGGTCGCGATTGGTTTCTGGGAAGCTTTGGTCTCCCGACCACGGAGGACCCGGGTGAGTTCGCCCTTCGATCCGCCGCAAGCCTGGATGAATTTCTCGAACTTGTGGATGGCGTCGCGCAGCGCGAACGACTCGAGCGGGCCGAGGTTGCGGCGGCTCTCCAGGGTGCTGGCAAAGTCGCGCAGGTTCGCGACACTGGGGGCGTGGGTGAGCACGCCAGGCCCCGGCCCGTCGCGGAGCAATTTAGCGATCCGCTTGCAGACCACGCCGTCCAGCCCGGTCGCAACGCCCAGGTCGTGAGCAGTCGGGATGCTGCCGATCGAACGGATCAGCGCCTCATGTACGCAGGCGCGGAGGCGCAGTCCGACGGCCTCCGCCTCGGCGAGCATCGCGTCCGTCAGGAAAACGGTTTCGCTCACGCGTTGCCCATCAGGCGATCGTAGAGGTCGGCGATGCCCTGCCCGTGGGTCGCGACGGTCTCGACGACCTTGCGTTTGCCGGCGATGTCCTGCAAATCCCGCATGAGTTCGTTCTGGCCCTGGTGGTCGGCCTTGTTGCAGACAAAGGTGTCGGCGATCTCGAGGATGCCGGCCTTGTCCATCTGGACTGCGTCGCCCATCCCCGGCACCAACACCACCGCGGTGTGGTCCACATGCTGACGGATCTTGACCTCGTTCTGGCCGGCGCCAACGGTCTCGATGAAGAGCGTGTCGAAGGGGGCCATGTCCCCGACGGTATCGCAGCCACCGATGAGGTCGATGATGTCGTCGAGAGCGTGGTAGTCCTCGCCGCTGATCGCCAGTGAGCGATAGAAGACGCGCTCCTCGAGGCGGTTGAAGTCCACGCGGAGGCGGTCGCCGAGCAGGGCGCCGTTCGTGATCGGGCTCTGCGGGTCGAAGGCGACGACGGCGACGCGACCAAGCGAGGAGTCCTTCTCGGACCGCCGGGCGTGTTCGCTGGCGAGGGCGGCGACGAGCGTGCTCTTGCCGGCGCCGGGCGACCCGGTGATTCCGATGACCCGCTTCGGGCGCTGGCGTTTCGCCCCGTCGCGGATGGGCTTGCCGTCGTGCGCGAGCGAGATGTCGCGGGCGAGCTGGGCGGTCGGGTGGTCGGACAGTTGTCGCTGACGATCCTTCACGGCCGAACGGGTCGCCTCCACCACCTCGGCGAGGCCCGTCCCGGTCGGGAAGCACGCCGCGACACCAGCTTCCTTGAGCTTGGGCAGGTCCTCCTGGGGCAGGATGCCGCCCATGTGGACCGGGATGTCCGAGCGTCCCATGGCCTGGAGGCCTTCGAGCAGTCGCGGACCCAGCACCATGTGGGAGTTGGACATCATTGAGGCGGCAACCACATCGACATCTTCGTCGCGAGCGGAGACTGCGAGACTGCGCGGCGTCTGCCACAGGCCGGAGTAGATAACATGGACGCCCGAATCGCGCAGGGCCCGGGCGATCACCTTGACCCCCCGATCGTGGCCGTCCAGGCCCATTTTGCCCAGCAGGACTCGGGGACGGTGCGGCAGGTCGGCGCAGCGATCGATCTTCTCGAACTCGGTCGTCGGGGTGTGCAGGGCGGTGGTCATTGGTCCTCGCGTCTGGCGGATCTGGCCCCAATCGGGCTCTGGGAGCGTCATGCTAGCGTACGCGCGGAACTCGTCGCTGGCCGAGTGTGCCGCCAGAGGACGGTTCCGGCAGACAAATTCCGTAAATCACTGCCAATCATCGACTTAGACTTGCAACCCCCACCAATTTGTGTACGCTGGGGACTGCACGGGCGTCCGATTACACACGAGACCCAACGGCCTTATCTATTCATTCGCCATTCCTTCTCTGTGTGTCGCTGCCGTGCGGATTCGACTGAACCTCCGGTTGTTCCGGTAGGGGTCTTTTCGATTCAGTCGCCGACGGTCCGGCGTGTGCGTTCGCCGCGCCACATTGAAAAGGAAAGGACGGGCCCATGGCACTGTCCGAGCACGAGAAGAGGCACCTTGCGCAGGCTCTTCGCCTGTACGAGGAGGGGAGCGGCCACCGCGCTGACTACCAGTTGTGGGTGGGCTTTGGCGATCGCTGGACGAAGATGAAGGCTCGGCTGATTAGCCGCGGGTATATCCGTATCGTCTCGTCCGGGGTGACCGAGTTGTCCACGAAAGGGTCGGGATTCTTTGACCAAATTTGTCGCAGCGCCGCCTGATTGAGCCTACATTGGAAATTGATGCCGGCGCGGGGTGACCAATAATCGACCCCTTTGCCGGTTGGGATTCTCATTTTTTGAACATTTGGAAAGACACTATGAACAGCAAGAAACTTACTGCCTCGGCCCTGCTCGTCGCGTGTGCGACGGGCGGTTCCCTCCTGACCGGTTGCTCGTCCTCGGGCAGCGTCCCCGTCGCGACGACCACCGAGGGCGCGGTCATCACGCCGGAAACGGCGCGTCACAACTCGATCGACTGGGACAACCCTTGGCAGGTCGATCGTGGCGAGCGCAACCGTCCGGCCCGCGTCGAGGCGCCGGCCCAAACCGAGCCGGACATGGACGACCGCCCGGCGCGTCCCGCTCGCCCCGCAGAGACCGTCCGCGTTTCCGAGCCGCAGGCCGCCCCTGCCCGCGGCACGAACGTTGTCTCGATGGCCTACCCGACCGGCGACATGGCGACCTCCGCGGTGCTCGTGGAGAAGATCCTGCCGGCCTCGGTCAATGTCGGCCAGCCCTTTGACTATGAGATCCGCGTGACGAACCTGAGTTCCCTGCAACTCGGCGATGTTCGAGTCAGCGACTCGATGGCCGGCACGATGAATGTGCTGAGCATGAACCCGGACGCCGCCTCGATGAGCGACGGCGTCGCGACTTGGGTATTCGCCTCGATGGAGCCCGGCGAGCAGCAGTCGATCATGATCCGCGGCGCGGCCGAGGATGCTGGCTCGATCGGCGGCTGCGCGACCGTCGCGTACGACGCCTCGCTCTGCAGCGAGGTCCAGGTCGTCGAGCCGGCGCTCCAGCTCGTGAAGAACGCGCCGATGCAGTCGCTGCTCTGCGACGAAATGGTCCTCGAGTATGAGGTCACCAACTCCGGTAGCGGCGTCGCCACCGGCGTCACCATCGAAGATCCGCTGCCGAACGGCTGGACCACCGTTTCAGGTGCCGGCGATGTGCTCGTGAATGTCGGTGACCTGATGCCCGGAGAGACCCGCGCCTACGCGGTTCGCGTGAAAGCCAACGAGGCCGGCGAGTTCGAGAGCCGCGCGGTCGCCAAGGGCGGTACGAATCTGACCGACGAGTCGCAGGCGACGCAGACCGCGATCCTGCAGCCGGAACTCAGCGTCACCGTTGAGTGCCCCGAGCAGCGTTACCTCGATCGCAACTCGGCCTTCACGGTTACCGTCGAGAACACCGGGAACGGTCCGGCCAACAACACGGTGGTCAGCGCGACCTTGCCGACCACGCTGGGCAGCGAGTTCGTCTCGGCGTCCGGCAACGGGACGGTCCGCAACGGCATGGTCGTCTGGGACGCCGGCACGCTCGAAGCCGGTGCCACGCGGACGTACGAGTTCCGCATCAAGGCCAACCAGCGCGGCACCGTGTCCACCAACGTGGTCGTGAACGCCGCCTGCGCCGAAGAAGTCACCGGTTCGTGCAACACCCGCTTCGTGGGTATCCCCGCGTTGCTGCTCGAAGTCATTGACCAGGTGGACCCCGTCGAGGTCGGACAGCAGACCCAGTACGTGATCGAGGTCACGAACCAGGGTTCGGCCGACGGCACCCAGATCGTCATCACGGCCGAGTTGCCCCCGAGCCAGCGCCTGGTGACGACCAGCGGTCCGACCGCGGCGAGCGTTGACGGGCGCATCATCACCTTCGCGGCCCTCCCGGAACTCGATCCGGGCGCCAAGGTTCGCTGGGTCGTCACGGTCGAAGCTCTGGAACCGGCGGACGCTCGCTTCCGCGTCTCGATGGACGCCGCGGAACTGACCAGTTCCGTGGACGAGACCGAAGCTACCAACCTCTACCGCTAATCGCGGCTGAGTTGGTCGGACACAACAAGCGGCGTGGATCTCGCGATCCACGCCGCTGTTCTTTTTTGGCGATCGGTGTGGACCGAACCGGCTTACTTCGCCTCGCTGACGACCCGGACCTGGGCAAACTGGCGATGGCCTTCGGGCCCGGAGTGGAAGCCGATACCGGACTGCTTCATGCCGACCCAGGGCGTGCCGCTCGCGCCGCCGAGGCCCTTGTTGATGCCGACCATGCCGGCCTTGATGCGCCGGGCGGCCCGTTTGGCACGCTCGGGGTCGCCGAAGACGGCGGCGCCGAGGCCGTAGGGCGTGTCGTTGGCGAGGACGACGGCCTCGTCATCCGTGGTGAACTTCGTGACGGTGACCACGGGGCCGAATGACTCTTCCATAGCGACTTCCATGGCGTGGGTGACGCCGGTCAGGATCGTCGGCCGGACGAAGTTGCCCTCGCCGGCGGGTGCCTCGGAGCCGTCGGCGACGATGACGGTCGCGCCGTCGGTGCCGGCCTGGTTGATCTGACGGAGGACATGGTCGCGCTGGCCGGTGTTGATCATCGGACCGATCGCCGTGCCCTCGGCCATGCCGTCGCCGACGACGAGTTTGGCCGACTCGGCGCGGAGTTTGGCGACGAAGTCGTCGTGGAGTTTGTCGGAGACATAAATGCGCTCGGTCGAGACGCAAACCTGACCCGCGTTGCGGAAGGCGTTGCGGGCGGCGAAGGTCGCGGCGGCGTCGAGGTCAGCACCTTCGAGGACGAGCAGCGGGTCCTTGCCGCCGAGTTCGAGGAGTACTCGCTTCAGCCCCCCCGCCGCTTCGGCCATGATCTTCTTGCCGACCTCGCGCGATCCGGTGAAGACGATGAGGTCGACCTCGGACGCGACGAGGGCCTTGCCCTGCTCGTCGGCGCCGTGGACGGTGATGAGGACATCTTCGGGGAGGACAGCGCTGAGCGCGTCGGCGTAGGCCTGGCCGATCAGAGGCGTCTCTTCGGAAGGCTTGAAGACAACCGTGTTGCCCGCGATCAGCGCTGGGAGCAGCAGCCAGTGCGGCATGAGCATCGGGAAGTTCCAAGGCGTGATCGCGGCGCAGACACCGAGCGGGTCGCGGTAGACCGTCGAGCGTGTGTGCTCGTCTTCGACGACCTGAGGCTTGAGGGCGTCCGCGATCTCGCGGAGTTCGGTCTCCCAGTTCGAAGCGCACGCGCGGACCTCTCCCGTGGCTTCGGCGAGCGGCTTACCCATCTCACGGCAGAGCAGTTCGCCGAGTTCATCGGCGCGTTCAAGCAGGGCCGGGCCGGCGGGAAGCAACTTCTCGACGCGCTCGTCGAGCGACAGCGCTTCCCAGGCGGGTTGGGCGGCGCGTGCTTTCGCGACGGCGGCGCGGACCTCGTCGGGTGTTGAAACCGAGACGCTCCCGACCACCTCTCCGGTCGCGGGGTTGATCGAATCAAGCGTCGTGCCGGTGCTCGTCGCGCTGGTCGTGGCAATGGTCATTCTGGATTCCTCTCTCTCAAGTGCGTCGGTTGAATCGGGTCAGCGGCGGAGCATCATGGCGGCGTACCGCATTGGGTGCAGCGCATCGCGTCCGGTGCCGTCGTGGACTTGGTGGCGACACGAGGTGCCGGGTGCGATGAGGGTATCGTCGGCGCCGAGGGCGCGGACCTTCGGGAACAGGTCGAGTTCGCCGATCGTCATGGATAGTTGGTAGCGATCGGCTGTGTAGCCGAAGGAACCCGCCATACCGCAGCAACCGGTGTCGAGCACCACCGTGCGGTCGGCGCCCGCGATGCGCTTGATGAAGTACGCGGTGGTCTGTGGCCCCCAAAGCGCCTTCTGGTGGCAGTGGGCGTGGACGGCGACCGTGGCGCTGGGACGATGGAAGGTCGGCTTCTTCGGGTGTTTGTCCCAGTGTGCATCGAGGAACTGCTCAACGAGCATCGACCGCTCGGCCGCCTGAGCGAGTGCCTCGGATTCCAGCCCTGTGAACTTCTGCCATTCGTCGGCGATGGCGCTGAGGCACGATGGTTCGCATGCGACGATCGCGACCGGGTTGGCCGCTTCGTTCCACGCGCGGGCGAGGGTCTCAGAGGCCGAGGATGCGCACGACCTCGCGGTGTCGAGCAGACCGGTCGAGATCGGCGCACGTCCACAACAGGCGATCTTCGGCAGGGCGACGCGGTAGCCGAACGCGTTGAGGACCTTCGCGCTGGCGAGGCCGATGTCCGGATCGTTGTAGGTCGTGAAGCAGTCGGCGTAAATGAGCACCGTCGGTGCGTCGTGCGGCAGGCTGGCGTTGATCGCGTGCTCGGGGCGTTTGATCTGCGCGTGCAGAGACCTGCCGAAGGCGGGGAGCGTGCGTTGCTTCGCGAGGCCGAGGACGGGATTCACGATCGCGCGGTTCGGCATCGAGTTCGCGACCCAGTTCGAGATCGGCGCGAAGGCCGATCCGACGCGGTTGAGCGTTCGCACGTTGCCGAATACTCTCGCGCGGAGCGGGACCGTCCCGGCGTGCTTGTAGGACTGCGCGAGGTACTCGGCTTTGTACTGCGCGATGTCGACATTGCTCGGACACTCGGTCTTGCAGGCCTTGCAGGACAGGCAGAGGTTAAGCGTTCCGAGCGTTTCGTCGTCGCACCATGCCGGATCGCCGTTCACCCCGAACTGTCCGCTGATTGCAAGACGCAGGGCGTTGCCGCGCCCGCGAGTGGAATGACGCTCGTCCAGCGTGCCTCGGTACGACGGGCACATGGTGCCGCCCTGCTTCTTGCGGCAGACGCCCGCGCCGTTGCAGAGTTCGACGGCGTGGTCGAAGCCGTGCTCATCGGAGTAATCGAAGTAAGTCTCGACGGGCTTGAAGGTCAGGTTCTCGCCGCGCGGGCGGGTGCGAAGCTGCTCGTGGATGGTCTCGATACCCTTGGCCTCGACAATGTTGCCGGGGTTCATCAGGCCCATGGGGTCAAACAGCTCTTTGACCTCGCGGAACGCGTTCATCAATTCGGGACCGAAGTAGCGTTCGAGCAGCGGGCCTCGCACGCGTCCGTCGCCGTGTTCGCCGGACATCACGCCGCCGAGTTCCTTGGAGAGGTCGGCGACGGATGTCGCGATCTCCTCCATGCGCTGGCGATCTGCGGCATCGCGGGTATCGAGCAGCGGGCGGACATGCAGCACGCCGACGGAGGCGTGGGCCCAGAACGCGGCGCGGGTACCGTGGCCCTCGACGATGTCGCGGAAGCGGCGCACGAACTCGGCGAGGTGCTCGACCGGGACGGCGTTGTCCTCGACGAAGCCGAGCGGTTTGCGCTTGCCGGGGATTGCGTGGAGCAGCGGCTCGCCGGCTTTGCGGAGTTTGAGGGCTTTGTCCATCGCGCTCGCGTCGGTGTAGCGCGACATCGTCGCCGTCGATGCCTGATCTAGCCCAGCGAGCTGCGCTTCGAGCGCGTCGAACTTCGACTCGATCTCCGACGGATCGGAGTCGGCGAAGAACTCAACATAGAGAACCGCCATGAGCTTGCCGGACTTCGGCTGTGGCATAAGCAGAACGTAGTCGCGGTACTCGATGTTGGTTCGGGCGAGGGAGATGACGAGGTCGTCGAGCAGTTCGACCGCCGCGGGATCGAGCGAGAGGATCGGCTCGACGCACGCGATGGCGTCGTCGAGGTTCTCGAAGCCGATGACCGCGAGGCCCTTGGCACGCGGCTTCGGATGCAGCGTGAGGGTGGCCTCGCTGACCAGACCGAGCGTGCCCTCTGCGCCGCAGACGATCGAGGCGAGATTGATCGCGTCCACCGGATTGACGCCGGCATCTCGGGCCCGGCCGATCTCCGACAGAATCATGTCGAGGGCGTAGCCGGCGTTGCGGCGCTTCGTCTTCGGGAACCGCTCGCGGATGAGGCCGGCGTATCGGTCGCAAATGTCAACGAGGCCCTCCGCGAGGCGTCGCTCGGTGCCCGTGCGTGGCGAGTCGGGATCGCCCGGGCCGAGCGTCACGGTGTCACCGCTCGCGAGGATGAGTTCAACCGCCCGGACGCTCTCGCTGGTCCTGCCGTACTTGATGGACCGGGTGCCGGCTGCGTTGTTGCCGATGCAGCCACCGACGTTGGCCTGCTTGGTGGTTGAAGGGTCGGGCGCAAAGAACAGGCCGGTGCCAGCGATGGCGTCGTTGAGATCGTCGATCGTGATCCCCGGCTGCACGCGACAACGGTGCCCGGCTTCGTCCAATTCGACGATGTCGCGACAGTTGGCCGAGCAGTCGATGACGATCGCCCGGTTGACGCACTGCCCAGCGAGAGATGTGCCGCCCCCGCGCGGGAGCATCGGGAGACCGTGTTCGGCGCAAAACGCAACGATTGCGCGAAGGTCATCCGCGTCGGCGGGGATGACGACACCGAGCGGCTCGACCTGATAGATCGAAGCGTCGGTGGCGTAGAGCATCCGGTCGTGGGTGCCGAAGCGGACCTCGCCCCGAATTCGAGATCGCAGCGCCGAGGCGTGCTTCTCGCGCACGACATCGTCCGCGAGCCCGAGTTGTGTCGTGGCACGGTGCATGGATCTCGATTGTAGGCGATCGTTGCCGGAGATCCGGCCAATCGACTCAGCCCGCCGGGTTACTCCCGAGGTATGCCTGGAACATCCAGCGGCGCTTCTCGAACTGCTGGATCAAGTCTTCGAGCAGGGCGACTGTTCCACGATCACCCGCCTCATCGGCGACGTTCGCGGCGTTGTGGAACGACTCGAGCAGTTTGCCGAGGCCGTCGATCGTGCCTTGGACCATCTGGTCAGGCTTCCAGTTCTTGGGGCTGACCTCTTCGACCGTGGCCTTGGCGACCGCGTCAGACAGCGTCAGAACCGGGGTCGCGCCGACGGTGAGCAGGCGTTCGGCGATCTCGTCGCCGGATGCGGTGAGGGCGGTGTAGAGCTGTTCGAACTGTTCGTGGAGCGTGAAGAAGACGTGTCCGGGCACCATCCAGTGGTACGCCCGCACGGACTGGTAGAACACGAGGTTGTCGGCCTGGCAGGTGAGAAGGGCTTCGGTGGCGTTGGGAGTGGTGACGGCCATGCTGGGTGTCCTTTCGTGGCGCTTCGGCGCGAGGAGGTCGGGGTTTGGCAGATCCGTCGGTCGCCAAGCGACCCGGCGAATCGGGATAGGATGGTAGGCCGCCGGATTCGCCGCCTCCAGAACACCTAGCAGGAACAATGGATTGGTTCAGATTTCAGCCACCGTGTCTCGCCACCTTGACGACCTTGGAACCCGCCACCAGGCACTCGCGGCGATCCGCGACTCTGTGGAGCGGGCCTTTGAGGCGCTTCGCGCGTGCGTCGAGTCGGGCGGCACGATCTACCTGTGTGGCAACGGCGGAAGCGCTGCCGATGCGGAGCACTGGGCCGGCGAACTGGTCAAGGGCTTCGAATCGAAGCGCCCGCTGACGGATGAGGAGCGAGCCGGCCTCTCGCCGGATCTCGCCGATCGGCTGCAGCGTGGCATCCGCGCTGTGCCTCTGACCGGCTTCGTGTCGCTGCGGACGGCGGTGGCGAACGATGTCGCCGGCGAGATGGAGTTCGCCCAGCTCGCGTGGGCGTTCTGCAAACCCGGCGACGTGCTGGTGGGCATTAGCACGAGCGGGAATTCTCGGAATGTGGTGCTGGCGATGCAGGCGGCTTCGGCACGCGGCGCGAGGACCATGGCTCTTGTCGGCCACGGCGGCGGACGGATGGCCGAACTCGCAGACTGCGCTGTGCGTGTGCCCGCGACGCGCACGCTGCATGTGCAGGAGCAGCACCTGCCGGTATACCACTGCCTGAGCCTGATGCTCGAAGATCACCTCTTTGGTGCCGGCTGACACGACCCGCGCACGAAAAAGGCCGCTCCGATCGGAGCGGCCTTGAAGGATCTGAGCGGCGGTGCGATCAGTCGCAGTTGGTTCCGAACGCGCCGAGAACGATGTTCAGGTCGGCGAGGTCGACGTTGCCGCTGTCGTCGGCGTCGCCGTCGCTCGTGGCCTGACCGAAGTTCGCGAGCACGAGGTTGAGGTCGGCCAGGTCGACGACATTGTCGCCCGTGACGTCACCCACGCACGGCTCGGAATCGCCGGGGCAGTTGGCGAGGAAGGCCTCGAAAATCGCCACGCGATCGCTGACGCTGCCGATCGCTTCGAGCGGCCACGGCAGGAATACGGCGAGCGAGTTGTCGTCCATCACGACCGTACCCGCGTCTCCCTGGTTGCCGGAGAACGCCAACTCAGCGCTGGCGGTCGGGCCGACGATGTCGGAGAAGTTGGTGAACGGGTAGCTCAGCGACTGAGCGCCGATGCCGGAGAAGATCGACGAGCCGGTGACCGAGGTCTGGCTTTCGTCGTGATCGATCGGGGCGGCCATACCGAGGTAATCGGTCATGAACGCGTTCGGCGTGGTGCCGCCGAATCCGAGGCGGTCGTAGAGGTAGTCCTGCGAGCTCATGAGCAGGCAGCCGCCGGCGTCGAGGAACTGCGCGAGAGCGGCTTCGCCGGCTGCGCCGGGACCCGCGGCTCCGCCGAATTCGTCACCGGTGAACCAGAGGACGACCGAGTACCCGGCGAGCGTCGCGAAGTCGGGCTCGGTATCGGAGTTGTTGGTGTCCCAGAGGTCGTAGTCGATGCCCATCTGGTTGAGCATGGCGACGTAGGCGTCTTGCACGTTCGGGCTGTTGTCATCGTCGTCGACGAGCAGCAGCGAGGGCACATCGCGGGTCTGGAACGAGCTCACGGCGGACACGGAACCGTCGCCGCAGGCGTTGCTCGCGGTGACGCGCCAGTAGTAGGTCGTGAGCGAGTCGAGCGTGAGACCGTCGAGCGTGTACTCGGAGGCTTCGGTGTCGGCGGTCGCGACCACGTTGCTGAACGCGGTGTCGGTCGCCAGTTCGAACGAATAACCCGCGGCCTGCGCAACATCGCTCCAGTCGAAGCTGGGGACGAGCGAAGTGCCGGAAGCGCCGTTGGCCGGCGACTGCAGGCTCGCCACGCCGGGCACTCCGGAGGACAGGTTGAGCGTGACGGAAGTCGAACGCTCGATGCCTCCGGACTCACCCATGACGCTGATGCTGTAGACGCCGCCGGCGGCTGCGCCGGTGCTGCCGATGGTCAGCGTGGTAGACGAACCGGGGACGACCGGGTTGGTCGAGAAGGTCGCCGTGGTACCGGCAGGTTCGCCGGAGACGGAGAGGTTGACCGGGTCAGTGAAGCCGAGGATCGAATCAACGTTGATGGTGTAGACCGCGTCGGCCGGAGCGCAGATGACCTGCGTCGCGTTCGGCGAGGTGAGCGCGTAACCGGGCTCTTCGGCGGCGTTGTAGATCACGATCGCGAAATCCTGATCGGTTCCGCTCCCGACGCCGGGGATGCCGTCGGAGTTGATGTTCGCCGCGCGGACGGTGATGTTCGCGGCGGCGGTACCGGCGGGCAGGTAGACGCCCTCGGTGTTGTTGATCATGTCCGGCGAACCGCCGGGCGTGGAGAAGCCCGTTGCACCGATGTTGTTGCCGTAGTAGGTCTGGCCGTTGGCTTCGACCACGAGATCGAGGTCGTTGTTCCAGGCCGGGGTCGAGCCGCCAAGGCCGTGCCCGTGGGCATCGGTCCAGACGAGCATCATGCGCATCGGCTGATTGATGTCGAGCGCGGAAATGCTGACGGTCCACTCCTGACCGGTGGCGTCGAAGACCTGCGGGTTATCGAAGTACTGGGTTCCGAGCGGATCGGCGGTGACCACGGCTTCGAGGTCCATGCGGCCCCAACCTTGCTTTGAGT
>Ga0209578_10001585_pt1 | contig 20729 bp, 17 predicted proteins | sample tdAd472_FD_187127 | JGI IMG/M metagenome (GOLD analysis project Ga0209578, IMG submission 187127) | Marine sediment microbial communities from the Atlantic coast under amendment with organic carbon and nitrate - tdAd47.2 (SPAdes)... | ecosystem: Environmental > Aquatic > Marine > Coastal >...
AAACTCCGCTTTGGCCGGGGTTGCCGGTGAGCGAAACCGCGCAGCGGCTGCGCATTCCCAGGCGCCGGGCACCAGAGCAAACTGCTGCCGTCGCTCAACATAATCAGCATCGTCCGCCCATTTTGGATCGTGCATCACTGCCCTTAATAACCGCTGCATGGCGGCCGGTGTACAGTCGTAATCGAGCAGGGCCTGACGATGTTCGTTGGCCGGGGCCAGCCCGCCGCCGCTGGCCAGAATCATCCGCCGAATAGGAAAAATCGGCTGCTCGCTGGCGGCGATCCTCGCCAGGAAAGTGCCACCCATGGAATTGCCGAGAAAGTCAGCCTCATTGATGTTCATCGCCGCGAGGAAACCGACCATGTGCTGCAACATACGCCGGTGACCGGCGATGAAGTCATAAAGCTTGTCGGTGCCACCAAAGCCGAGCCAGTCGGGCGCAATGACGTGAAAATGTTCCGCCAGGGCGGCGATGTTGAACTCCCAGCTCAGTTCGGCGCAGCCACCAAACTCGCCACTATGTAGCAGCACCAGTGTGGGTCCAGCACCGGCCTCCAGGTAATGGGTGTTAATGCCCTCTATGGTGATAAATCGGCTCTGAATTTCAGCCATATCAAGCGTCTGTTTCAGTGCTGATATTCAGCTCTTTCAACCGTGGATAGACCTCTTTGGCAAACACATTCATACCTTGTACGGTCTCGTCGTGTTCGAGAAACCCGGCCTGACCCATGATCAGCAGATGGCCAAACCCACCCACGTGGTCATAAAAATGTTTGATCTGTTTGTAGACCGTGTCGGGACTACCGGCAAACACAATACCCTGCTCGATCAGGGTTTCCAGTGAATAGTCACCAAACATATAGGGCCCCTTGGCATTTTTCATCATCGCCACGTTGGCCTCCACCGAGGCGTAGCCCGGTGGGTTATTAAACTGGATGGGTACCTTATTGGCGGTGATGTACCACATGAGCTTGCGCGCGCCAGCAAAGCCCTCTTCGCCAGTCTCGCCGGTATAGATTAGCGCCGCGTAGGCCAGGCGGTCGTTGTTAAAGGAGGCCTGCATCTCGGCGCGCTTTTTACGATAGGCCTCGAAGATTTCGCGGGTTTTATCAAAACCGGTAAGAAAGGTCGCGGCCACATAGTTCTTCTCCGCCGTGCGCGCGACGCTGCTGGCAGACAGGGCGGTAATCCAGATTGGCGGATGAGGCTGCTGGTAAGGCCGCGGCCAGATGTTCACCTGCCGGTAGTGAAAGTGTTCGCTCTCCCAGTTAAATGGGCCGTCGTGAGTCGTCCAGGCTTTCAAGATCAGATCGTGCGCTTCCCAGAGACGCTCGTGCATTCCTACTGGGTTGCTGTTCATGGCAGAAATTTCGTAGGGGACGCCACGGACAAAACCGACCACTACACGACCCCGGGAGATGTTATCGACCATGGCCATTTCCTCAGCCACGCGTACCGGGTCGCGCCGGTTAACAATGGGATTACCGAGCAACAACAACTGAGCTTTCTTTGTCTCCCGCGCCAGAATCCCCAGCATAATGGGCGCGGCCGGATCCATGCAGGTGGCGGTCTGATGGTGCTCGTTAACCATGATGTCCAGACCGATATCATCGGCGTGAAGCCATTCATCCAGGTAGCGATGGTAAAGATCGGCCCCTTTAACCGGGTCGTAGATCTGATTGGGCAGTTTCACCCGGATGGAATCAAATTCTTCTTCAGGCGGCAGGTAGGGATAAGCCGTTTCGGTGAAAAACCAGGATCGCATTTCTCTCTCCTCTCTCAGTCACCAATGGGATTGATGTCCACTCGGTGACGTACTCACTGGGAATTCAGGGCTTGCGTTCAGGTCGCCCTGGACAGCACCCAATCAACAAACCGCTCGGGTTGTTCCATCTGCGGGGCATGACCCGCTTCGGCAATGGTGTCGAAGGTGGCTCCGGCGATCAGCCGGGCATAGCCCTCGCTATAAGTTGGCGAGACCAGACCATCACTGGCACCACAACAGACATTAGTGGGTATCTGAATGCGATGCAGCCGTTGCTTTAACTTGGGGTTGTGCAGATAGGGTTCCCAGGCATAGAGGGCCAGGGATTCGCGGTTGCGGGCAAAGGCCGTGAGCTGCTCATCGGACAGAGTGGAAAAATCGATTGCGGCTTTTGCTGGGTCGTGAAATGCCAGTGCTGCCAGTTCATCCGGCGGGATGGCAAACATATCGGGAAAATCTCGAGTCTCTCGGTCACCCTGTTTGATTCCCACGGCGCCCACCATCATCAATCGGGAGAGCCGGTGACTGTTTTTCACCGCCATTTCCACGGCAGTCCAGCCACCAATGGAAAAACCGACCAGAATGACATCCCGCAGATCAAACTGATCAAGCAGGTCGAGGTAGAGATAACTGAGATCGTCCACCGAGTTGATGTGGGCGAGCCTCGCAGTATTGCCAAATCCGGGATGGGTTGGGGCGATCACTTCGAACCGCTCTGCCAGTCGGTCGATCATATCGCCCGGTTGCAGCGGCCCACCACCGCCATGCAGCAGCAACATGGTCTGGCCGCGGCCCTTGTGGATTACTTCCTGCTCCAGATCGCCGATTTTCAGGCGACCCTCGTGGAGTTTCAGATCCGTCATACCTCCTCCTCGTTTTAAGATAAAGCTGGGTAGCGAGCCTTTGGTGATTCTGATTGCTCAGTTTCAGGACTTCTTTTTTGGCATTTGCGGCTCTCCCACCGCAAGATTTTCTGCCAAACCCACTGCAGTTATTGTTACCACGCGAACATCACAATGCCTACAAAATTTTGGTAACACCTACAAATTAGCGGTTCGGAGTTTCCCTTCTCCTGTGCCGGATGAGCAGTAAAGGGAGCGGAATAAGCAGCAGCGGGATTTTGTAGGAGCGGCTTTAGCCGCGATTCCCGACGCCGGATAACCTCAGAGGTCGCGACTAGAGTCGCACCTACAAAAAGGAAGCCCCTGATCTCTGGAAATATGTCCCAAAAATATTCAGCAATCACCTGAAAAAACCATCTGCTACAGTTGGCTTAAAAAAAAGATTAGTGGGGAGTCAAAAACTAAAGACTGGAGGAGAGATCATGGCAAAGAATTTTCCGTTTCCGATTTTTGATGCGGACGGTCACGTGTTCGAAGATGAAGACGCGATCATGACTTACATGGAGGGGGACTACGCGGGTTTTGAACGAATGAAGAGTTTCTCCATTTTCCCGGGTGTCGATGGCTGGTCACGGGGAATGATAAAAATGGAGCAATCCAACACCCCGCGCAAACTAAAAACCGACGTCGAAATATGGAGCGACATGCTCGATGACATGGGTTGCGAGGGCTCGGTGCTCTACCCCACCTCGGCACTGACCACCGGGTTAATGAAAGACAAGGCGGTCTCCATTGCGGTAACCAACGCCTACAACAACTGGCTGGAAGGGGAATACATGCAGAAAGACGACCGCCTGTTTGGGGTCGGCCTGATGTCAATGCTCGACCCCGATGCAGCCGTCAAAGAGTTGCAGCGTTGCTCCAGAGACCGTAAAAACTTTGTCGCCATGATGCTGCCTGGCGGGGTCACCCACCCGGCGCGGACCTATGGCGATGAGTTCTTCTGGCCGATTTATGAGGCCGCGCAGGAATGCAACATGCCACTGGCAATCCATGGTGGCCCCAGTGGCGGCATGGGTTTTGACCATTTCGATAGTTTCGAAAAAATTCATACCCTCTCCCACCCGGTCGGGCTGCAAATTCAGCTGACGGATGTGATTTTTAGCGGGGTATTTGATGCCTTCCCGAAACTGCGCATGGCCTTTCTCGAAGGGGGCTGCAGCTGGGTGCCTTTCATGATGGACCGGCTCGACTACGAGTATGACTCCGCCTTTGGCGGCAAATCCCGTGAAAAACTCAAAAAACGACCGTCCGAATACATTTCAACTGGCGAGAACTTCTGGGTAGCGCCGGAAATGGGCGAGCGCTTTATGCGCCAGACCATCGACGCCATGGGCGGCGCCGAGCGCATGCTCTATTCGTCCGACTTCCCCCACGAGCCGGCGCCGGATGACATCATCGGTGACATCCCCAACCTGCTGAATAATCCCGACTACACCGAGACCGAAAAAAAATGGATTCTCGGCGATGCGGCGCGGCGTTTTTACGCCATGGATTAATGACTGGTAAGCGGTCGTCACGGGGTTTGCCCATGGTGACCGCTTAAACCATGAGGGAGGAGAGCAACATGGGCAGAAAAGTTTTTGTCACCGGGGGCAACGGCGTTAATGGCATCTGGATCGTCCACGACCTGCTTGCCCAGGGCAACGAGGTAGTGGTGTTTGACCAGCGTTTTGACGACCCGATGCTGGCGGATATTAAGGACGATGTGGAGTTTATCCGTGGGGATGTTCGCGACTACCCTGCGCTGGTGCGGGCGCTTAAAAATAGTGGCGCAGATTCCATTATTCACCTGGCAGTATTCATCGGTTTTGGCGCACCAGAACCCTTCATGCAGTACGAGGTTAATGCAAGTTCAACGGTAAACCTGCTTGAAGCTGCGGTGGCCTGCGGTATCGAACGAATGGTTTACACCAGCTCCAAGGCCGCCTATGGAATCGTACCCAAAGAGCACGGCCATCCCAATTACCTGCCGATCACCGAGGATGTCGTCGGTGCCCCCTTTCCAGCGGACCTGAGTACTTTTTTTTCCGTTTACGGGATTGGCAAGCTGGTTGGCGAAGGCATGGGAATGAACTACCACCATGTTTATGGCCTGGATTTTTACGCCCTGCGCTTCGGCACTATTGTTGCGCCGGGCAAGCTGGTGCGCCACGGCCCGGTGTCGATTCACAGCACGCTGATCGAAAATGCCATGCTTGGCAGAACCACCACCATCAAACAGGGTCGCGAGCAAAAGGACGACATCATGTACGTGAAAGATGTCTCCCAGGGAGTGACCAAAGCACTCAGTGCGAATCAAGCTCAATCCGGTACCTACAATATTGGCACCGGGGTGGGTAATTCCCCTCAGGACATGGCGGATGCGATTCAGCGGCTCTACCCAGAGTCGATAATCGATATTGGCCCCGGCACTGACTACATGGGCATGGGAGTGGATGCCTTCTGCGTGTTCAATATCGACAAGGCACGCCAGCAATTTGGTTACGCACCGGAGTACGACCTGGACGCCACCGTGCAGGATTACATTGCAATGATGGATCAATACGGGATTGAGCCGACCCCGACCTGAACTGGCCAGCATCAATCAGACCATTGGCGTCAGGCCCGGCTCACCGCTGCGTTCGCCTGCTAGCCCTATCCGCGAAACCGGGCGGCTGCCACCTTTTTCTAATCCAGGAATCGCTGGCAATCACCCGGTTGAAACGGCCACTGGCCGGACAGCCCTACACATAGAGGCCGCTTTTCACACCGGCGATAAAGGTAAGGACTGCGCGGTTGAAATCATCCGGGTTTTCCAGGGCAACGTAGTGACCACAGTCGGACAGGGTTACCCCGTAGCAGTTGGGGTAGTCCTGTTTCATAGCCGCGATATTCCTGGCCGGATCAGGATCCTGCTCCCCCATGATCATCATCATCGGCACCCGATTATCGTTAAAGGCATCGACAATTTCCTGCTTCAACGCCGGGCTCATCAGCGGGAAGTTGAGGAAGGTAGTCGGCGAGGTCTCCCGGTACATCTGTCTGAACAGTTCCATGATGTGCGGGCTATTAAAGACTTTATCCCCCCAAAAGGTTCTGGTCTGCTTCCGGGCCTCAAACACCGCCTCCATGCCCTCGTTACGGGCCACCTCATGGAGTTTAATAAACCCCTCTTTTAGCTCTCCGCTGAGGCCATCAAACAGCCCCTGCCCCTCGGGTGTTGCCAGCAGTTCACAACCCACGGGAATAATTGCCTTCACCATTTCCGGGTGACGGGCATAAAAAGTACTCACCGTGCTTACCCCCCAGTAGGCCTGACCCAGCAGATAGCAAGATTCTATCCCGAGGTGTTTGAGGAGCTGATAAAGGTCTTCGGCGGTATTTTCATAGGTGTAATAAGCGGGCGCATCTGCCTCCCTGTCGACTTTGGATGAGCGCCCATGCCCCCGCAGGTCAAAACGAACTGTACGGAAATTTCTCGCAAACACCGGGAAGTTGTAATCGAAGCTATGAACATTGGCGATAACGTTGTGGACCAGCACCAACGGCTCTCCTTCGCCCTCTTCTTCGTAATAAAGTTCTATCCCGTTAACCTGAGCTATGGGCATATCTCCCTCCTCGTTTTTCGGATTAAATCGGTTGCCTGATGAACCTTAGCTAACCGCTAAACACCAATAAGATACCAATGGACGCGCTCCACTTTATCGCGTCAGGGTGTTTGGCGTGAGTGTAAAACTTCACCACCGAACCCCGGTGAAATAATTCTCATGGCACCCGACCAAACACCCGGATGAACGATTTCACGGCTGCCCAACCCTCTCTCGCAGGAGCCGAGTTCCCTGAAGGACGCGGATAGGGTAAGCCAGCCGATGATAAAGTGATCCTGGCTCAGCGCTGATCAGGAAAACTTTCTGGCTGGTAAGCTGCCTCTGGTCGCCGCAAACGCTTCGTTTACAATCTCGCCGCCGCCAACAATAAACCCCTAACCAACTCGGACTCTCGATGACCACACCTGCAAATGAAGTACCCGGCTGGTTCACCCATGCCCTTGCGCAAGAACACACCGACAGCAAGGTCACCGTTGATGGCACCGACATCGCCTACCGTACCTGGGGCAATTCCGGTCATCGCGGTCTACTGCTGGTCCACGGTGGCGGAGCCCATCTGCATTGGTGGGATTTCATCGCACCGTTTCTTGCCGACGATTATTACGTTGTCGCTCTGGATTTAGGCGGCATGGGCGATAGTGGTCGGCGTCCTGAATACACGCCAGAAAGCTACATCGCTGAAATTATCGCCGTGGCCGACGCCGCCGGTCTGGATAACCGATCCGCGCTGGCGGGACACAGCATGGGCGGAGCCGTTAGTTTAAGAGTGGCTGTCGCCCACCCGAACCGCTTTTCACACCTGCTGATGCTCGACTCCCCGCTGCGTCCAAAAACCGACGACCAGGAAGAGAGTGGTAAATCCCGTTCACCCTTCCAGAACAAACGGTTTTACCCCGATTTCGAAACCGCGGTTGGGCGATTCCGACTGTTACCCGAACAACCGGAGACCAGTGACTGGATTGTGAAATTTATTGCCGAAAACTCCCTGACCGAAACCGACCAGGGATGGTGCTGGAAATTCGATGACAACGCTTTTAAAACTCGTATGTTCGGTCGGGGATCGGAACTGGCCAATCAGCTGACAACGCCACTTGCCGTCGTATACGGGCAGTTGAGCAAGTTTTTTGACACCGAAACTCTCAACTATATGCGCCAGACCTTACCGACTTCCACTCCCTTTATTGCCATACCGGAAGCGCACCATCATCTCTTTCTGGACCAGCCGCTAGCCTTTGTTACGGCCATCCGCACCCTGATGAGTAGCTGGGCCTGTGAATAAAACAGCCCGGTAATATTTACTCTCAATGCGCGATACACCCGCTACCAGTCACTCATCTCTAAACGGGAGCAGCCGGATACTGGTAACTGTGCTCCTGCTCTCGCTCGCCGCATTGGCCCAGTACCGCCCCGCGGACCAGCAGGGCGCTGCCTATATCCAGCAGAATCTGGAACGGTCGCTGATCACCTTTGGCGTTGCTCGCGGGCTTAATGGTGTAATTTCTGTCGCTCAGGGAACCGAGATAGCCGTGGAACCCGCAGGCATTGGCGTTAATCTGGCCATCGGCGAAATTCTCGATCCCGTCAATGACCTGATCGAACGGTTTTCCTGGGTCATGCTGGCCAGCAGTACGTCACTCGGCATTCAGGCGGTCATGCTCGATATGGGCGGCGGCCAGTTAATCAGTTTCTCCGTATCAATACTGAGCCTGGTCGTGTTGCTACTACTCTGGCGGCCAGAAATTTCTAACCGAATTGTCTGGCAACTAATGGTTCGTGCACTCATTCTTTTTAGTTTTATGCGCTTTACCGTGCTGGCGATCACTCTGCTGAATCAACCGATATCCGATTATTTTCTAAGTAGCAAAATTGCCGCCTCCACCGAGGTGTTAAAGCAAACCACCGAACGCATTCAACAGGTAGAAGACAACGAGCAGCCTGACCCAAAAGAAACCTCCGGCGTGGTAGAGCGGTTTCAGGGTTTTTTCAGGGATATCGGCAGTACCTTTGACGCTAAAAAGAAACTGGCCCACTACCAGGAAGTCACGGCCAAAGCGGTAAATCACATCATTCAGCTGGCCGCCCTGTTTATCGTTCAGACACTACTCATACCGCTGTTGTTCCTCTGGGCGCTACTGAAACTGATGCGGTATTTATTGTCCGCTCTGTGATGCCCGGTACGAATTTGAACAGCGATCGAATGGCTCCAGACACACAGTTATCTCCAATTAAGGCATCATTAACCTCGGCAACCCACCGGGTAAAACGCGTCTGCCATCAGGCTCGATTCACCGGATCCACCCCCCCTGACTATCGGACTATCATGAGCGAACTAACCTACCCCTACCCGGAACACCCGGCCCCCGGCACTACCGTCGAAATTGCCGCTGGGGTGCGTTGGTTAACCATGCCAATGCCAGGCTCGCTGAGCCACATCAACCTCTACGTGCTGGAAGATGATGATGGCTACTTCATTGTTGATACCGGCTGGGCCAATAATGAAACTCGTCAGCTCTGGGAACAACTGTTTGAGGGGGAGTTAAGTGGAAAACCCGTGAAGGGGGTTATCTGCACCCATATGCACCCCGACCATGTGGGTCAGGCGCAAATGATCACCGAGCGCCACCAGTGCCCACTCTATATGACGCACAACGAGTACTACCAGGCGCGTGCTTTTAGTGCACCGGGGATTGGGCCTTTTGCCAGCTGGCAGGGCCAGCAGTTTTACACCCGAGCAGGCATGCCCCAGGCAGCGATTGAACAGTTACAGCAGATGTGGACCAGCCGCTCCGCCGGCGGATTCACCAATGTCACCTTGCCGCCCGGTTTCTCGCGTTTGCGCGACGGAGACACCTTGAGCATTGGTGGTAACGACTGGACCGTGGTGGTGGGTTCCGGCCACTCCCCCGAACACGCCTGCCTCCATTGCCGGCACCTGGGAATCATGATCTCCGGGGATCAAATCTTGCCGATCATCACCTCGAACGTCAGTGTTCATCCCAATGAACCCGAGGCCAATCCATTAAAAGCGTGGATGGACTCACTGGACAACCTGCTGGACACGCCTGAAAACACGCTGATTCTACCGGCCCATAACCTGCCCTTTTACGGTGTCCGCCAGCGCCTGCGGGAACTCATCGATCACCATGAGGATCGCATGCTGGCCATTGAAGAACATAGCCTGGAACCGGGGCTCGCGCAGGACTTCCTACCCATTCTATTTAAGCGCAAGCTCGATCCACCCCAGATGATGATGGCCCTGGGCGAGGCTATCGCTCATTTACATCTCCTCATGCACCGCAACCGTCTTGAGCGCACGCTCGATTCCCAGGGTCAATACCGGTTTAAAAGTGTTGATCCTACCCTCCCCAAACGGTTACACCAGGCCGCCCACGATGAACCTGGCGACGGCCCGATGATGGTGTGAAGGCGTTGATCACTTCGGTTTAAATTACTGCTTCGATCGTGAACCAATCGATCCGATAGATCCGCAAATAGCGGCCAGCCCGTGCTTTTCAATTTCTATTGAGAGTAATTCGATCAAAAACTCATCGCCTTACTAAACGACCGTTTACTTTCGTACGCCCCGCTCTATATACTCATTGTTCTTAATTATTGTTTTCGAGCGAGGAGTAATTCACGAATGACCAAAGTGACTTTTGTGGAGGCAAACGGTACCGAACATGATGTCGACGCACGCAACAACCGCTCCTTAATGCAGGCGGCGGTGCAAAACGGCGTGCCGGGTATCGATGCAGACTGCGGTGGCCAATGCCTCTGTGCTACCTGCCACGTTATTCTCGATGAGCAGTGGTACTCAAAACTGGGGACTCCCGACGCCGACGAAGAGCAGATGCTCGCCCCTACCCCTGAACGGTCTCCTACTTCACGCCTGAGCTGCCAGATACAGGTCACCGATGAGCTTGAGGGGATCAAAGTCATCTTGCCTGAATTCCAGATGTAACCATTCAGTTCTACTCTCAACGAAATGCTTTTCCAGAGGAGACCGCCATGCTAGACAAAGTTCAGCCACTCAGAATGCTCGACCAGGACCCGAAAACCATCCCCCTCGATCAGATTGATGTTTCCCAGGCCGAGCTTTACGAGCACGATGCCCAATGGGGGTTTTTCGAGCGGCTTCGCAAAGAAGACCCGATTCATTTTTTTGATCACCACGAATACGGTCGCACCTGGGCGGTCAGCCGTTTCGACGATATCGCCTACGTCGAGAAGAACCACGAAATTTTCTCCTCCGAACCGACAATTACGATTGCCGACCCTCCGCCAGACATCCCTTTTCAGAGCTTTATTCAACGCGATCCACCGGAACATGACTCTCAACGGGCCGCCGTACAGCCCGTTGTGGCACCAATGAATCTAGCTAAACTGGAAGACCTTATTCGGCAGCGGGTGGGAGTCATCCTTGATGGCCTGCCGGTCGGAGAGACTTTCAACTGGGTTGATGAAGTTTCAATTAACCTGACTACCCAGATGCTGGCGACGCTGTTTGATTTCCCCTTTGAAGAAAGACACAAACTGACTTACTGGTCCGATGCAACCACCGGGGCGCCGGACGTATCGGGTGGTGATTTCATCACCATTGAGGAGCGCAATAAGGCATTGGCTGAGTGTGGCGAATACTTTGTTCGCCTCTGGCACGAACGGGCTAATGGCCCTCCCGGCAATGACCTGATCTCCATGCTTGCTCATTCGGAAAAAACCCGCGACATGATCAACAAACCCATGGAATACCTGGGCAATATTTTACTGTTGATTATCGGTGGCAACGATACCACTCGAAATTCGCTCACCGGCGGCGTTCTTGCCCTCAATCAGTTTCCGGGGGAGTACGACAAGCTACGCAAGGACGTTTCACTCATCCCCAGCATGGTGTCTGAGATTATTCGGTGGCAAACGCCCATTCTCGGCATGACACGTCGCACCAAACAGGACACTGAGCTGTTTGGCAAACAGATTAAAAAAGGCGACAAGGTGGTCATGTGGTACATCTCAGGTAACCGTGATGAGGACGTGATCAAGGGTGACCCAAACAAATTCATTATCGACCGTGAATCGGTTCGTCATCACCTTTCGTTCGGCTTTGGTATCCACCGCTGCATGGGCAACCGCCTTGCTGAAATGCAGATCCGTGTCGCCTGGGAAGAAATCATGAAACGTTTCAGCCAGGTGGAGGTGGTGGGCCCCGAGGTCCGAGCACCCTCCAACATTATTCGTGGGTATCGGGAGTTACCGGTACAGGTACACCCGCTATAGGACCGACCCACCCGGTTGGAAAACCGCTGACAAAAAACCCCTCGAAAGCCCAGTTCGAAACCATCCGAGCTGGGTTTTTTTACGCTGACGGTAGCAGTCAGTCGGCCAATTCAGGTATATCCTGTCAATAAATATCATTGCCGCTTAACGCGGTTAATAGGAGGATCCCCAGTGACTGCAATGGAACGAATCACCCCCACGGACGCGGCCAGTCTGGTCGATACCGAACGGGGCACTGTCAGCCGTCGACTCTACGTTGACGAAGACCTGTTTGAGCTGGAGATGGAACGGATATTCACTCGTACCTGGGTGTTCATTGGGCTGGAGAGCGAAATCCCGGAGCCGGGCGACTATGTCACCCGTAACATGGGTACCGACCCGGTGATTATGGTTCGCGATAACGACGGCAAGATCGGCGTTTTCCATAACAGCTGCCCCCACCGCGGGGTGATGATCTGCCAGGCGGATCAGGGTCATGTCAAAGGATTCGTTTGCGCCTACCATGGCTGGAGTTACCACCTGGATGGCAGCCACGCCGGCGCTTTTCACCCGGAAGAGTTCTACCGAGGCGGCGTACCTTTTGATGAGCTGGGACTGCACAAGGTCGCGCAGATTGACACCTATGCCGGTCTGGTATTTGCCACCTGGAATAAAGAGCTGGGTCCGCTGATTGAAACCATCACTGAATCGAGCCGCTGGTATCTGGACCTGCTGTTAGGTCGCACGCCCGAAGGTATGGAGGTACTCGGCCCACCGCAGCGCTGGACAGCCGAGCAGAACTGGAAAATCGGCGGCATTAATTTTTGCGGCGACGGTCCTCATGCGCCTACCCTGCATTCGGTAATCGGGCCACAAATTGGTGAATCGACAGAGCAATTCATGGCGGCCATGCTCGGTGAAAGCCCGGATGTCACCATCGCATCTGGCCAGAACATGTTGCTCAACCTGCTGCCCGGAGAAGAGACCCCGTTCATCGGCTACCCACCCGATCTGGTCAAGCTCTTCAAAGAGACGCTAAATGCCGAACAGATCAACCTGCTAGGCCGGATGATGACCAACGTCTGCACCCTCTTCCCCCACTTATCACTGGTACAGGCCCCGGTTCGCTTTTCCGAAAATGAACCACCCGTCAACTTTCTTACCCTGCGGGTGTGGCAACCGGTAAGCGCGACCCGCACCGAGGTATGGAACTGGTTCCTGGTCGAAAAAGAAGCCTCAGAAGAGTACAAGGAGGCAGCGCTTAAAGCCGGGCTGCGCTCATTCAGTGCCGGTGGCACCTTCGACCAGGATGACGCCGAAGGCTGGTCAGCCACCAGTCGCGGCCTGCAGGGCCCCATCGGCCGTAGCCTGAATCTAAGTTTTCAGACCGTAGTGGGCTGGCGAGACGAAGTTTGGGAAGAGTTCCCAGGCCCCGGCAAAACTTCGCCGAATATGTATACCGAAATGACCGAGTTTGAATACCTGACCGAGTGGAAACGCTGGATGGGGGGAGAAAAATGAGTATCCGACCTGAGACAGCGCTAAAGGCCGGAGGCCAACCAGTCAGCGACGCCGCCTATCGACAGATTTCTGAGCTGCTGTTCCACGAAGCATCGCTGCTAAGCCGTCACGAGTATTCAACCTGGCTAACCTTACTGGCGCCCGAAATCCGTTATCGAATGCCACTGCAGACCTTTCAACATCGTAATCAACGACGTGATTACGGCAAGGACCCCGCCTGGCTCGACGAAAACTACGATAGCCTCAAAATCCGGGCGGAACAGCTCAATAACGCCGCTTCTAATTCCGAAGCCATCCCCAGCTTCATGCGTTATTTCGTTACCAACATATTAATTGAGGAAAGCGAGAACCGATTTAGCGTGAGCAGTCAGGTGCTATTAATACGAGTACGAAGCAACAACCCGACACCTTTTTTCCTGTCAGCGCAGCGCAGTGATCTCTGGATTGACACCGGCAGCCAGCTGCTGCTCAGCGACCGGGCAATTCACCTGGATATGCCACACATCGACAGTCCGACCCTCGCATTTTTCATGTAATAGCAGGAAAGCAAAAGCACCCGACATTGGCGGCACCAAGCAGCGTTTTCATCGGGTTAAGTGAAGAGGACTAACCCATTACACTCCACTTAAGCCGACAGCTTAAGATTCCGCTAAAACCTGCTTTAGATAGCCTCGCTAGCAAGTCAACCGCACTAAGAATTCTCATCTTTTACGGTCAACCGTCGATGCTAAGGAATACGCCACGCCGTTACTGACGTTACTGGATAAATGGCGGAGAGGGTGGGATTCGAACCCACGTGGAGCAATGCCCCCAACCGATTTCGAGTCGGTGCCGTTATGGCCGCTTCGGTACCTCTCCAGTGTTTCTGCCGTCGTTCTGAGGCCGGCGATTGTAACACCCTGATAGCTGACTAATCTGCCTGATTACGGCGAGCTCTTACCTGCCGGATTTTCATTAACGTGATTACCGGACCCGACACGGCATAGGCAAGCGAAACGACCATTAGAACCACCGGGGGGGCGGTGGCAAAAATCGCCAGTGCCACGACAATAAATACACCGGTAACAAAGGGTATACGCTCACGCAGGTTAATCACTTTTAGACTGAGAAAACGAATATTGCTCACCATCAACCCGGCAGCGACAAAGGTTGCAACCGCCGAAAAAAGAGTGAAGGCAGCACCATCCAGCTGATAATCGTGACCAACCCAGGCCACCGCGATCACCAGTCCGGCTGCGGCTGGACTCGCCAGCCCCTGAAAGTGCTCTTTTTCCGGAACGCCGGCCTGAACATTAAATCGAGCCAGCCGCATCGCGGTTGCCGCCGCATAGAAAAACGCCAGCATCCAGCCGACTTTACCGTACTGTTCCAGTGCATAGAGATAGATCAGCAGCGCAGGGGCCAATCCAAAGGCGATGAGATCCGTCATTGAATCGTACTGGGCGCCAAAGTCACTCTGGGTATTGGTCATGCGGGCAACGCGACCGTCGACCCCATCCATGACCCCGGCAATAAAGATTGCCAGCGCTGCCGTATCAAATGCACCGTTAATCGCCGCAATTATGGCGTAGAAGCCGGCGAACAGGCCTAGCGTGGTAAACAGATTAGGCAACAAATAGATGCCACGTCGACGATCAGCCATGATTCTCCCAACCTTTAACGGTTTGAATAAGACAGCGATAAACGATCAATCGACGCACAGACATCTGCAACCCAGAATTACCGGCTGTTAGTTTTTGCTGCGGTCAACAATCTGGTTCGCCTTGATCCAGGGCATCATGTCACGCAGTTGTTTGCCAACCACTTCAATCTGATGCGCCTGTCCAATGCGACGTCTCGCTTTAAGGGTCGCTGCACCGGCCTGATTTTCGAGAATAAACTCTTTAGCGAACTCGCCGGTCTGGATGCGTTTAAGCACCCGTGCCATTTCGGCTTTGGTTTCTTCAGTGATGATTTTGGGGCCAACACTGAAATCGCCATATTCAGCCGTATTGGAAATTGAGTAACGCATATTGGCGATTCCGCCCTCATACATTAGATCGACAATCAGTTTCAGCTCGTGGAGACATTCGAAATAGGCCATCTCGGGCGCGTACCCCGCTTCCACCAGAGTTTCGAATCCGGCCTGTACCAGTGCGGTCATACCACCACAAAGCACCGCCTGTTCACCAAACAGATCGGTTTCAGTCTCTTCTTTAAAAGTGGTTTCAATGATTCCTGCCCGGCCTCCACCGACACCGGAAGCATAGGAAAGCGCAATCTGCTGAGCCTGGCCGCTTGCGTCCTGATGAATGGCGATCAGGCAGGGCACCCCGCCACCACCGCTATAGGTGGCGCGTACCAGGTGACCCGGACCTTTAGGCGCGATCATGATGACGTCAAGATCAGCTCGCGGCTCGATCTGTTGAAAATGAATATTGAAACCGTGCGCGAATGCGAGCACCGCGCCCTGCTTGATATTGGCTTCGATCACGTCCTGGTAAAGTGCAGCCTGGTGCTCATCCGGTACCAGCACCATGACCAGGTCGGCCTGAGCGACGGCAGCCGCCGGTTCTAATACGGTTAATCCTTCCGCTTCGGCTTTCGCAACCGATCCGGAACCGGCGCGCAGTCCCACCGTGACATTGCCACCGGACTCTTTCAGGTTGAGCGCGTGAGCGTGCCCCTGGGAGCCGTAGCCAAGAATGGTCACTTTTTTGTTTTGAATGAGCTGCAGATCAGCGTCTTTGTCGTAAAAAATTTTCATGCTTTTACCTGTAGAAGAAAAATAAAGGATTGATCAAAAAAACGAATAACCGCGCAGGTGAGACGGCCGACGCTCAATTAGCCGCGTCAGGCCAGGACACTGATCGGCGTAGTTTAGAGCTTTAGCGCCTTGCCGCCACGAGAAATTGCACTGGGTCCGGAGCGCACAACCTCAATCACGCTACCTGACTCGACAACATCCAGAAAGGCTTTTAATTTCTCGTCGTTGCCAGTCACCTCGACGATGAGTCCCTGGCGGGTGATCTCGACTATTCGAGCCCCAAAGGTTCTTACCAGACGATCCATTTCATCACGTGAGCTGGCACTGGTCGCACGCACCTTAACCAGCATTAGCTCCCTGTCCAGGTGCTCACCATCGCTGACCTCCATCAACTTGATCACATCAACCAGCTTGTTTAGCTGTTTGACGATCTGCTCAAGGATACCGCCATCTCCGTGGGTAACAATGGTCATGCGCGATACCGTCTCGTCATCGGTGGCAGCGACGGTCAGAGACTCTATGTTGAACCCACGCGCGGAAAACAGTCCGGCCACCCGGCTCAGTGCGCCCGGTTCATTTTCCAGTAACAGCGAAATTATGCGGCGCATGGCTACGCAAGCTCCTGATTACGAAAAGACTGGTAAGGCGAATAACGCATTTCGTGGTGACCACGACCCGCCTCAACCATTGGATAAACATTTTCGTTCTGATCGGTAATGAAATCCATGAATACCAGGCGATCTTTCATCGCCAGTGCCTCTTTAAGAGCGCCCTCCACATCGGCCGGATTATCGATCCGCATGCCAACGTGACCGTAAGCTTCCGCCAGCGCAACAAAGTCGGGCAGCGCATCCATGTAAGAGTGAGAATAACGACCCTTATACTGGAACTCCTGCCACTGCCTTACCATCCCCAGATAGCGGTTATTCAGGTTAATCACCTTGATCGGCAGATCGTACTGCAGACAGGTCGACAACTCCTGAATACACATCTGGATGCTGGCCTCACCAGTAATGCAGGCGACCGTTGAATCCCGGTTGGCGAACTGCGCGCCCATCGCTGCGGGCAATCCAAAGCCCATGGTGCCTAGCCCACCGGAAGTAAGCCAGCGTCTGGGTTTATCAAAGCCATAATACTGAGCCGCCCACATCTGGTGCTGACCCACATCGGTCGTAACACAGGCGTCGCCATTGGTGAGACGGTGCAGTGTCTCAAGCACCATTTGAGGCTTGATGAATTCATCACTCGCCTCGTAAGCGAGGCATTGCTGACTGCGCCAGTCATCAATCTGGCTCCACCAGGCGGACAGGGCCTCCGGATCAACCTTACGGTCCGCTTGATCGAGCTCAGTCATGCACTGCTTCAGTACCTCGCCGACCTCACCGACAATCGGCACGTCAACCGGGACATTTTTAGCAATCGAGGCGGGATCAACATCGATGTGAATAATCTTCGCGTAGGGGCAGAATTTATCCAGTTCGCCGGTAACACGATCATCAAACCGCGCACCGATGGCCATCAACACGTCACATTCGTGCATTGCCATGTTCGCTTCCATGGTGCCATGCATCCCCAACATACCCAGAAACTGGGGATCCGATGCTGGGTAAGCGCCCAGGCCCATTAACGTATTGGTTATCGGAAATCCCAGCTGCCTCACCATCTGGGTCAGCTCCTCCGAGGCGTTTCCTAACACCACCCCGCCACCGGTATAAATCATCGGTCGGCGAGCACGGAGAAGCATATTGACTGCCTTTCGTACCTGCCCTGAATGCGGCTTGCTGACCGGATTGTAGGAACGAATAGCCACGCTCTGCGGGTATTCGTAGTGAGTCTTGGCAGCGGTAACATCCTTAGGAATATCGACAACAACGGGACCGGGCCGACCAGAATTAGCAATATAAAACGCCTTCTTCAGGGTCACCGCCAGATCTTTTACATCCTTTATCAGAAAGTTATGTTTCACGCACGGACGACTGATGCCCACGATATCCACTTCCTGGAAAGCATCATTGCCGATCAGAGGCGTCGCCACCTGGCCGGTTATCACCACCATCGGAATCGAGTCCATGTGCGCAGTCGCAATGCCGGTGACTGCATTAGTGGCCCCGGGTCCCGAGGTCACCAGGGCGACGCCGGGCTTACCGGTTGCGCGGGCATACCCATCCGCCGCGTGAGTAGCAGCCTGCTCGTGACGCACCAGGACGTGCTCAACACCCCCACGCTGATAGAGGGCGTCGTAAATATGCAAAACCGCCCCGCCTGGGTATCCAAAAACAAACTCGACGCCCTCGTCCTGCAAAAACTGAACAAGAATATCCGCACCGGTTAATTCCACTACTGACTCCACCGCGTATAACGCAACATATAACTTTAAAAAATAACAGGACAGCCATGAACCCTACTAGCCGCTAACTCACTGTAAATTGGCGAAAAATAATATCATCTATTAGAAAGCATTTATATAAAAACCAAAATTATTGTCATGCGTACTAAACAGGTGAAATCCCAACATCCGATCTAACGTTTTTGCTAAGTTATTTTTAAGGGTTTTTAAGCTAAAACCTCTATCAACCAATTCATTACCGTCGATAAAGAAACGACCATACTGGTCGCTAACAAACGGTAATCCACCTAAATTCCAATGGCCTTACCGAACATGGCAACTGACCCCGCGAACCTTCCACCTAAAAAAACCGACTGGAAATCCCGCTATGCCGATCTGGTTAATGAATATGATCATCTAAAAAGTGACCACACTCGCGAAGGAACGGACTGGAAAAAAGCCATCAGCCGTCTCAGCCAGGTCATCCAGGAATTTTCGCTGGTCGATGACGCAACGTTACAACCGTTAACCCGCGCACTTTCTGGCGACAGTAGCGCTGAATCCATCGCAACCGCGGTCAACGACCTCTGCTTACAGTTACCTGAATTTGATAACGGGCTTACCGGTTCCGAAACCAGCAACACCGGCCAGTCGCTCACCGATTACGACCCAGCGCAGTTTGAGCAGATACTGACTAATTTCTGCAGCCACCTGCAATTTGACCCAGCCACCCGACAGAAAATCCTCGGCACACACCAGGAGGATTGCTCACCGGCTCACCAGCTAAACCGCCTTTACGAGGTCGTTCAGAGCCTTTCGGGGCAACTAGCACAGCAGCCATTCGACCCGGCTATCAGTCTTTTACTCATTGAAATGGTACAAAGCCTGCCAAAATTTCCTGAGCTGAACGACCAACTTGAAGCAGCCATCAGTCGTGCACAGGCGTGCGACAACCTGAATAACCTGCTACCGGCCCTCGAACAGTTTGCAGCTCTGGCTGACACCGTCCACCAGAAAATTGAACAGGAGCGCCAGCAGAGTGCTGAGTTCCTTAATAGTACCTGGCAACGGTTAACCGAATTGATCGGATTTCTGGACTCAACAAAGAGTGACCGGGAACAGCAGAGCAAAGCAAGCAATCACCTGCAACAGGGCATCCAGACACGAATCGCTGCCCTGGTCACGGAGGCTGACGCTACCCAGTCCCTGCCTGCTTTACGAGCCATTCTTGGCGACAGCGTCGAGGAGATTCGTCAACAGGTTAATAGTTATGTGGAGGAGGAGATTCCCCGTTTACGGCGCGCTGAAGAACAGTGCCAGCAACTAGGGCGGCAGGTGGCAGAGCTCAAGCAGGAAACCGACACTTTAAGAAAATCACTTGAAAAGAAACAACAGGAAGCGAGCCGCGATCCCCTCACCGGCCTGGCCAATCGCCGGGCATTCAGCAGGCTCCTGGCTCAGGAGCAGGAACGCTGGCAACGTTACGGTCGGCCGTTATCGCTAATTTTTCTCGATATCGACTGGTTTAAGACAATCAATGACCAGTTTGGCCACAAGGCAGGCGATGCAGCACTCATCTCAATCGCACGAATTTTACGAAAATCACTCCGTGAAAATGACCTGCTGGCCCGCTTTGGCGGCGAAGAGTTTGTCGCCCTGTTGCCCGATAGCGAACCGGGGGCCGCTTTTGAGGTTGCAGAAAAACTGCGCTCTGCAGTGATGGAAACGAACTTTCGTTTCCAGGAACAAGCCGTCCATATCACTATTTCCTGTGGTGTATCTACGTTTGCCGACGGCGACACAGCTGAAGATGTCCTGCACCGGGCAGACACAGCGCTCTACCAGGCAAAAGACATGGGTCGCAATCAATCTAAAACCGGTTAAGTGCAATAACCGACACCGGCAGCGAGCACACTTTTAAGGCCATCAGTCAACCTTCCCGATCGACGGGCAACCGATTGTGAGCGACCTTGGTCTACTGGTAGAATCGCACTCCTTTTGCAACCCGAGGCTGGTCAGCCGGGACCAACGATGGTCTTGCTCAATGCGTAAGCAAAAACCCTGCTGTTATTTCACGGTCGATCTGCTCGCGGCCAATTAAAAGCGCGCCAGTTTCCCGGATTTGTACTCACCCTGTTAAAACACTCGATCCAGGCCATTACTGCCGGACATTGAACCGAAGGAAGGAAGATGTCGAATTCAGAACATGTAACGTTTGAAATCGAGGGAAGTCAGCACGACTTTCCGGTAATTACTGGCTCAGAAGGTGAAAAGGCAATTGATATCGGAAAGCTACGTGCCACCACCGGTTATGTAACCATCGACCCAGCCTTCGTCAATACAGCCTCCTGTACGAGCGATATCACCTTCCTCGATGGCGAAAAAGGCATCCTGCATTATCGCGGCTACCCGATCGAACAGCTCGCTGAAAAATCCACCTTCCTCGAAACCTCGTACCTGCTCATCTATGGCGAGCTCCCCAGCACCGAACAGCTGGCAAATTTCACTGACACCATTACCCGCCATTCGATTATTCACGAAGATCTGAAGGCGATGTTCGACTCTTACCCGACGGGCGCTCATCCAATGGCAACCCTGTCGTCGATGATTACAACCCTGTCGGCGTTTT
>Ga0209578_10001589_pt1 | contig 20681 bp, 51 predicted proteins | sample tdAd472_FD_187127 | JGI IMG/M metagenome (GOLD analysis project Ga0209578, IMG submission 187127) | Marine sediment microbial communities from the Atlantic coast under amendment with organic carbon and nitrate - tdAd47.2 (SPAdes)... | ecosystem: Environmental > Aquatic > Marine > Coastal >...
ATGTCGATATTAGACTTAACAGCCTGAATGAATATGGTGGCTACGTCTGGGGGTATGTCGCCGTTAGCCGCAGCTTGTAGGATTTGGGTTGATTGCTCATGTGCCGGCTTGCTGGCATCAAAATCAAACTCTACCTTTTCCAGAGTGGGCTTGATGCTTGCGTATGACTTGGCGACAAGCTCTTTAATCAACGTACCGCTAGCCTGGTCGTCAGGGTTAAAGGCTCTTTTGGCGACGTGTGATAAGAATTTCTTTTCTACAGCTTCAGCCGATGATTTAGGCCCACATTCAAGCAGGGCCTCTTCTTTAATCGCATCGATGAGCTTAGCCTTAAAAGCCTTACCCCTTGTCTTTCTGTCTTTCGGTTGATGGTCTTTGCTAAACTTGGCCACGCCGTTAATCTCCCGTTACCTTACGGGTTATTATATACCAATGGTGTGACTAGCAAAAATAAGGCTACATGCTCGTTATTTTCATGGTATTACCTTTCTTGTTTCACGTGGAACATGGGCTTAATCTGACGATTCGCTAAGGATTTTATCTTGGAGAGCCAAAATGCCAAGCGCAATGCTGCCAGTTGAAAATCCATCTGACCAACCGCTTGTTAATTGACCATCGCTCCATCTGCATATGACCGCTACACCATCAAGCTCAGGGTCATCAAGCAGCTTCCTTAGCAAGGCTTCTTTGCTTACCTTTCCACCAAAGTAAGCAGGAATGACGTTTTCAGAATCGCCCACATTAAACCTCCTGCAACCTAGCCAATGAAAACACTTTAACCCAACGATATGTAGGGTCATATTCGTAACATAGGTGTATTTTTAGCTCACTGCTCACTCTTTACCCCTTTGATCATGTTGTTAATGGCTGTTTTAGGTCGGACATTAGCTTGTCAAAGCTTTTGCCGGGATCGTGTTTCTTTCGAAGAGCGGACTGATTCCATAAACCTACTGGGAAGGTATGCCCCTTCGAAGGCGGATCAGTCAAATACGCAATCCCCACATCATTCAGGACGTCAAATGCAAACCCAGGGTTGCTCTCTTCCAACAGCTGGCACCTCTCTTGCGGGGTTTTTCCAACCCCAATAATTACCGCAGGGCCATTAAGCTCTGGCAGGTCCCTACTACAAACAATCACCTCTTCCCCTACTTCAAAATATGGCTTACTCATCATCAAGCTCCACAGTTAACAGCCTTTGCTTGCAACGCTCCAGCAGCCACAACACTTCCGGGCCACTGGCAATAGTGCTAGCAAAGTACTCTTCTCCATTGTTGTCATAACCGATAATAACCACGCTTTCCAGTTGATCCTTTCCGCCTTCAAGTACTCTATCTACCGGAAGGTCTAGCCTGGTTATGCCTGGAAACTCTACGATCTTATCGCTCACATCAACCCCCTAATACATTAACCGCCAGAATTACCCCAGCCCCACAAAAATGCCGGCCCATCATAGTGCTGACAGCCTTCAAACCTCCGATACTTAAAAAACAGAAATCTCCGGTACATCGTGGTTACACCACAAATGGCCCATGTTTCTTTATCGCCTTCTTTTGCAATCAAATAGCACCGCTCCATATCAAACTCCATTAAGCATATAAACGTGAATAGCGATTACTAAACCATAGATAATCTCTACCACTGTGATTGCGTATCCGTCGAATCTGGTGCCTTTTAACCAAACAGTAAGGGGGTTGCCAAGGCGGTAGACCGGCCCCATCAGAAGGCCGCACGATACGCCTAAGATCAATCCAATAATTGGAGTACTGCCGTAATATCCAATACCAACAAACAGCGGCACAATGAATAATCCACGCATGCAAGCCCAAATCATGCTGTACTTGATGGCGTCGCTTTCAGTCTGGAAGTGCGGAAGGATTTCACCTTTACGCGATAGCGGGCTAATCGCTTCCCGGTCAACCAATTCGATTTTGGCCAGGCTTAGGGCCCACTTATCAAGAAGCTTGTTTTGCGGCTCATATGCCCAGTTAAGAGGCTCTTCATGTGTGAGATGAAAGATGGGGCTCCATCCCTTAACGCACCATCCCCACATGCCAAAAAAGCAGATCACAAGAAGGCTCCAGTGATTCCACCAAGCATCACCCGGTGCCAACGGATACATCAGCAAGATAACCATAATTATAGCAGAATAGAACGACGTGAAACCTTTGGCCGTTGCTTTATTAAAGACCTTCTGCCACTTCTCCAGCGGCGGAGAACTCGGATCATCGCCAAAACTAAACCCCCGCAAAGCATTTAATATGCCTATTGAGAATATGAATAATAGAGTGTTCATGTTAGGTTCCTTTGTTTATGTCGCAAAATGTACAGTTATGTGAGTTACCAAGCGTTACTTGGCTCATCTGGGACTTCAAGTAGTCCCCCGCCACTTACCCGTACACATTCAAGAATATCGTCGATGATGTTGTCGTTATCTGGGTAGTGGTTATTTCCAGGTGAAGGTACGATTAATGAAACTGCATAACCGCCATTTTCGATACTAATGGAAATCTCTTGACCTTCTTTAAGCTCTCCGGCTGCGTGCTGTATTGCTGCTCCTAACGCTGCATTGGAATCTATATCCATAAGTTAAATCTCTATGCTCGTACAGTTATGCGTTAAGGGTGGCGGTCGATCGGGCTCTCCCAATCCTTATTTATTATCCTCGCGGAACCGCCGTAAACTTTCTCTTTCAGTACAGTCATGCGTTATGCAAAATATTAAAAGCAGGTAGCCTTACCTTGCCTGCTCCTTGATTCGCTCAACGCAGTAAAAGCAAATCTCTTTCTCAACCGAATAACCAAAATTATCTTCAAACTAAAGATGACACCATCCAATAGGCCGGTCGCCATCTTTAGTCTCGTAATTTCCTTCACAAATATCGCAAGGTATTGTCGACATCTTCCCTCTCCTATTTATAAGCCAATCAGATCATTCATTGCAGAATCAATCATCTTGATGCATTGGTTTTCAGTCAGAAGCTCAAAATAAGCTTCAGCCTTGTCCCATCCGTCATCGCTATCCTCAAATGCAACTGCAAACGAGCAAACTCCTAGCCCTTCTGGTTTAAAGTATGTGCGAACCTCTGGCGACTCATCTGAGTCAATCTTAACCAAAATCTGAACGTACTTTTCATTCTCGAACAACTTCGCAAAAACCACTTCAATCTCCTATTTAAACCGCCACAAGTATTCTTCAATAACCTTTTTGGCCTCATCAAAACCAGCGGCCCACTCAGCTTTGTAACCCACCTCAGACATCTTTTTAAGGTGGGCTTTCTGGTTGTCAGACAAACTACTCTCCTTCTTGCCGACGTCCTTCATTTCAAGCCACAAGCCGTGATAGGGACCAGCTGGAATAGCGATAAACAAATCACTCGCCCCAGGCTTCATCCCCTCAGACTTCAACGACGAAGCCTGCTTTTGCCTTTCCAGCGTAGATCCATGCAACTTGGTTCCATTGGGTATGCCTATTAGACAACCTGCGTACTTTGGGTAGCGGCGCTTAAACCACTTGACCACTGCTTTTGTGTGATCTTTTTCAGCCATCAGTTAGCCTGTCTCAATAACCTATCTTTCTCAGCTAACAGCTCGTTAAGGCCGTGTAGCGATTCCTGTAAATCGTCGTTAGAGTTACGCATTTTATCGTTGTCATATTCCAGACGTTCGTTATAGTCCGACAATTTTTTCAAGGCTTCCTTTAAGCGGCGTATCTCTCCTTCACACACTCGCCATGTAGAATAAGAGGCTTTACGCTCGTTTTGAGTTTCAAGCTTTATGCCACAGGCTTTTGCCCACGCTAGGTGGGCGTCTTTGGCATCACTCACTGATTAAGCTCGTTGATTTCAAGCTGCTCCTCACTTGAGCTAACCTCGGGCATGTCCATACCAAACATGTCACTGATAACCAAAAGCGCATCTTCGTTTTCAGCGGTAGCCACAGACTCAATAAGCGCATGAATCTTTGGCATGTCGTCAATAGACACCTGGCCACTTACATCCACTTCACCTTTGCCCCAGTTAATCTTAACGCTCATGCTTTTTCTCCTGCTGAATCTTGTTAAAAATTTCAAGCCTATGGACATCAACCTCTTTAGGCGCATCCACACCGATACGAACTTGATTACCTTTTACACCTAATACTGTTACCTGTATGTCATCGCCAATGATGATTGACTCAGAAACTGATCTCGTGAGTATTAGCAATTTCCCTCTCCCTTTTCCTTATAAACAATAATTCCATTGTAACTACTTTGCGATACTTTGCAAGTACTCTGATAAATCTTTGACGCACTGTTCATCCATCGCGTAACCTTTCAGCTCAAGCTGCTTTGCTACATCAAAAGCGTCGTGACGGTTATCCAGGTCATCGATGTCAACGATAAGTTCGTGTACAGCTAAGCGCTTTAGTCGATCAGGCATGGCGTCGTATTTCTTCTGCTTGGTCTCTTCTGTAACGTCGCACACAACCGGTTTAATGCTATCTGGGATTTCGGGGTCAAACTGCTTTACCACTTTGTAGGCATCCCCCTTTTTCACCTCCTTATCCTCTTCTACTATGCGGTAGGCGATGATGTGCTCTCTAAGCTCGCTTTGAGTCCATACAAAATTAGCAGCCGAACCCTGACTAGTAGACCCATCACTTAGAAAGATTTCGACGTCAGCCATACCCACAGGGCTCTCTAAGCCCCCATCCCACAATATAAACCCTGCGGGGACTGGGCCGGTGTATTCAAACCAAGAATCAGGCGAATACCCAACCTTTTCGCCACTCCCCAGATCAACCCAGCCGTCTACACAGCTGTAAATTTTGCCCGGGATAACAAAAAATCGAACGTCTGACAACTCATACTTAACATCTCTATAAACTTTCACTTTTCTTTCTCCCTATTTCTTTTTCTTCGCCAACTTAATTCGGCTCTCGATAAGCTTTGATGCTTTACCTTGAAATTTTCCTTTTTTGTAGTCGTCAACACCCATTAAAGCGTGATCATGTGCTGCTTTTTCTTTGGCTCCAGCAGCAAGAGCGCCCTTGTAGATTTGATCAAAAACAAAATCATTATTCACAATCCTTCTCCTTCCCTTTCTCATAAACTACTTTTTTACTCGTACCATCTTCATAGATTCTTTCTATGTGATGGTCGTGGATTATGGTGTCGGTTTGTGTAACGTCCATTCCAGAACCTTGTCCCCCTGTATTATTAAATCGTTGAAGTCGTTCAGATTCTCCGGCCATCTTATTACCACCTTAACTACATCATTATTGGCTAGTATATTTCTGTTTCCGCACTCAAAGGCCGCAGCCAGTCCAGTTCCATTGCTGTCATTATCTGCATAGATATACAAAACCTTGACCCCGGTGGGAGCGCGGAACTTTTTCATATAACTAGCATTCATGGTTGACCAAGTAGGCATCCTATAAACCGATGCCGCAGACAGTGCAGACTCAATGCCCTCGGCAATACCCAAAATATCTGTAGCCTCCGAAAGCTTAATTGCGCACCCAGCTCCGTCGCCCGCTAGACTATGCATTTTACGCTGAGTCTCTACATCAGCCTTCTGCCCATTTTCAACATATGTGACATGGAGCACCTTTGGCGACGATAAATTGTCACTTGCTATTGCAATCATTGCTGGAACTTTCCGCTTCAGGTCATGATCATAAACAGACCCAAACTTAATCCCCCTCCTTGGCATTGCATATAAGCCACGACTATTGAGATAGCTTTGACCATCGGTGCCATGAATATAGCTTGACTCCATCCATAGATGCTTAGCCCTATCAAGCTTAGTATTTCGGACTGGAGCCACATAATCACGAATATTGCCAAATTGCCTATCGATCTCTTGAGCAACATCCTTAAACTCTCTGCCGGTTGTCTGCTGAACTAAATCGATAATGCCGCCATTGCCGCAAGTACAAATCCAGCCGAAGTAGTCACCATTCCTATTCAGCCGGTAGCTCTTCTTTTTTCCGCATACAGGACAGTCGTGATGCTTGTTACCAGTGACAACAAAGCCAAAGTACTCTGCTACTTGCTCTTCCTTTCCCTTTATAAAATCTGTCGTCCTCATAGTATTTGCAGAAGCTCCTTAAGAACCTCCTGTCCTTTTTGCTCTGACTTCTTTCGACCTTTAGCGTATCGAATATACTGAGACTTTATCCAGTTCTTTACCTGCACCCCGGCAGGCTTTGGTATGTCCTTCATACCATTTGGCCAGCCACCAAACTTCTCCTTAAACTTATGGTTAACCCACCCATCCTTTATCGGCTTTCCAGCATTACCACGCTCCCTCTGATACCCCTTCAACTGACTGTAAAAATCTTGCATTTCCTCCTGACTAGGGCCTGTCTCATCAGCCCCCCCGATCTTTTTAAGGCTTCGGCTATTGTCTGTATCAACCAAATCCCCCGCCAATGGCTTGTGCCCACACTTTGGACACTTCACCACCCCGGCAGGCTTCATATACTTACACTGGGGACACTTTTTAGCCTTTTTCTCTTTTTTGTCCTCACCGTCATTCCGGCCAGGCGACTCACTAAGCCCGTCAGAACTGTCGTCAAGCTCCTCTATATCTATTTCACAAGGAAGCCCCAAGCCAATGGCCGTTCCAGCATGATCAAATATCACAGCCCTCTTACCCGGAAGATACCGCAACACTCGGCCCGCCCCCTGCTGCCACCTGGCTTTAGACTTGGTTGGCCTGGCATTAATCAAACAAGTGACTTCAGGCAGATCAAACCCTTCTGTGAGACAGTTCACACTTAGGACAATCTTTGTCGCGCCCTCCCTCATTCTGGTAAATATTTGATGCCTTTCATCAACAGGGACATGTGCGGTAATAACCTCTGCCGAAACTCCCGCCTGCTGGAACTCAACAGCTAAAGCATTGGCGTGGCTCACATTTACACACAAAGCCATAGACAGCCTATTCTCGCCCCTCTCCAGCCAGTAGGTGACAATATCAGCCACAAGCTTATGTTCGCCCATGACGCGCTCTAGCTCGCTTTCCCTGTAATCCTTTCCATAACTTGTATCTATGGTTTTCACGCCATCCATAGATGGTGCGAATGGGGCGTAGGTGTCATAAGGCGCTAGACGACCATTCTCAATTAACCACCTCATGGGCTTGGATTTGGCCATGGCCGTGTAATATTGCCCCATCCAGTCGGCGTAGGGTGTAGCGCTCAGCCCTAGGTATCGGTCGTCCGGATGATTGTCCATCCATTCCAAAAGCTGCTTTCGCTTATGCTGCGCCTCATCAATGATAAATAGGTCGGCTTCTACCTTCTGTCGCCGAATCAATGTGTCAATCGAAGCGATGATTACCTTGCAGCTAAAGTCGGTCTCATGATCAGCCCAGAGGTAGGTGATGTCATCAATACCAAGGTCAGTGAATGACTTAGCGGTCTGCTCTATCAGCGATATTCGGGGCACCACGAAGCAAACGGTCATCCCTCTAGCATTAAGACCTTCCGTTATAAACGCGGCGCAGCGAGTCTTGCCGAAGCCCGTAGCCGCCTTGCCGATTATTCGCTTATGGTGCGGCCAGAGCTTTCTTATCTCGTTTATGAATTCGTGCTGATCATCATATAAATCAATCATAACTTTCCTTTAGACAATACAACCCTCTGAGGGGCAGTTTGTGACCCTATAAGATTTTAGCTAGTTACCAATGGTCTTGATCTCAACTTATCAGCGTGCCTACTCAAAGCTGGCGAAACTCCCCTCTCACTACAGTGATTGCTGTTACTTAGCGTCTAAGTCAGTCCAATATGTTATGCAAGTCACATTCTACGCTGTTTAGATCGGTGCCTTGTTTGGCTTAGGCTGACCGATACTCACCCCTCAAAGAGCTTGAGACTAGAATAAGCGGTCTGTATTGACTTCTCAGAAAGTATAAGAGATACTTATACCCGCATATTCGCTATAAACCGGCCTAGGGGTGTCACCCAATGATGGCCGGTTTTTCTATATTAGGGCTATGCCCCCTGCTTGTAAACCCCCTCAAGTGAATGAGTTTTAGCCAAGCCGCCCGCAGCGTACAACTCAACAGCCTTTCTTAACCGTGTATTGCATTCACTCCTGGCATTGGTTTCGGCCTCTATACGCCCCTTGTTACGCTCTATAGCCATATCGTAAGCATCACTATACTTTAGCGCTACTTGCCCCCTGAGTGACGGAGGGAGCTTATCTAGCTGCTCTCCTATCCACCTCATATCGTGGGGGAAATAGCTGTAAGGCATTGGGCCTATATAGTTGCTTTTCATAATACAATTACCTTGCGTATATTGTTTTGATCACCCCAGTTAACGCTGGGGTTTTTATTTAAAGTCCGGGCCGGCCATTCTGTTGATCTCGCGCAGCACTTCCTGCTTTGTCATTCCGGTGCGCTCAGCAACCAAAAGAATGAAGTCATAAACCCGCTGTTCATCACCAAGGTTCTTCACACTGATGACGTGTTGGGCCATTGCTTTAAGCGCTTCGCGTGATCGAGCCAGCACTCTTCCCCCAATGCCCTATTTACTTTTCTCTGAAGCAGACTGAATCAGACCGCGAACAATAGAGTTGTAGCTCTCTCCGGTTCTATCGCGCTGCTTATCAAGCCAGGTCTTTTGCTTCTGCGTGATAACGATTGATGAAATGCGGTGATCGCCTTTTTTCTTGTTAGCCATCTAATGACTCCTTTGTTGATTTACCCGCAATCTTACATCAGCACATTTTTAGTGTCAACATTAAAGCAATGTCAAATATATGTTGACCCCATTGCATATATCCTCTACCATTCACTTATCGGAATGAGCCGATTAATCAAAAAAAGGAAATGGAAATGACTGCACAAGAATATGAGTTGATGCGAGACCTGCAAAATGTAAGAACTGCAAACAAGCTGTTGCAGCAAGTGAATCTGGAGGATTACATCGACAAGCAAGATGCACTTGACGCTAAGTATGCATTAAGCCGAGCAGAGAGCGATCTACTGGCAAAAGTTGATGAGGCTTTAGGGGATTAATTAATCACTTATTAACTACGGAAAAGGACATGGAAATGAAGATTGTAAACATTGCAGATTTGGTTAACCCAGAGACGGGAAAGACATACCGCGAAGAAAACAACGCCATGCCTCACAAATTTAAAATTGGTGATGTAGTTGAGTTTGACAACATGATGGCCACTGTCACCAAATTAAGTCGTGATTGTGACGGAACGCCTCTTTATTCCCTGTGCATTACAGGCATAAATGGCGACGACCTAAAGGCCATTGACTGGATGAGATGCTAGCTTACTTATTAACTAAACAAATGGAGAGGGAAATGGAGCAAATAAAAGTAGATCAGACCAGTGTAGATATTACTCCAGAGGTTCTTGCTAAGGCCTTTTGGTCAATGTCTGACGAGGAGCAGGCTGAGTTCTTTCATGCTCTTGGCGAAGAGGTTCAGGTTTCACAGAAGGAAGGCCACTTTACTTTAATGCAGTGGGTTTACATGTCCGAGGCAATCAAAAAAAGAGGGCGTCTGGCCGAAGAAACATTTATGGACGTTTCTGCTCATGCTTTTGAGTTTTGGCCCCAGAAAACCATGCTTTAACTCACTTATCGATTAAATAAAGGAGCAGGGGAATGGGTGAACACAAATTAATACATGTCGGATACACCAACGGCTACCAAATTAAGTATGCCAAGGAAGAGGAAGGCTCGTTTTATCCTGACACTGAAAACGATTGCTGGATACCGCTGTTTATGTACGAATGCCACCTTCATAGGGCGGCTCCAAATTTAGAGCAATTCGATTACGTTCGGCAGCTTGAGTCCGCATTAAAAGAAATATGCGACCGGTTTGAGTCTAAGCAAAACTTGCATAAAGATGACTGCTTTGCTTACCAAGTGGCTAAAAAAGCACTTGAGTCTTAACCCACTTACAGACTAACGAAATGGAGTGAAAAGATGAATAAAATCACCCACTGGGTAAAAGCTGATGAAGTGACGGAAGAGGGGTTGCATCTTGTTTGTTATGGAGACGTGGAAACAATTGGCACAACTCACATTGCTGAAATTTTTTGCGATGAGGATATGGGGTGGGTTGCAAGAGTTGGTGGCCACTTTCCCATGAAGCTAGATAATTATGATAGCTCCTACAAGTTCGCTAAGTTGGAATTTTAACATGCAACACACCTTTACACACTGTATCGATGGTGAAGAAGTCACTATTAAGTTTAACGAATATCCTGCTGAACCGGATGTAGGTTTTGATAAGCCTTATATCGATGATGTAATGGTTAACGGTGAAGAGAGAGAGGATATGGATGATGTTTGTTGGGAGTATTTAAATCGTGAATAAAGAAATGCTGAGAGTGCCAGACAGAACATGTAACGAATGCCGCAAGGAAATGGGATTTGAGTTCAGGGCACCATATGCAACCACGAGCTTGATGTGGTGTGAAAGCTGCGGCTACGAAAAACCAACATCACCAAGTCATGACTTTAAGCCAAGCAAAGCCTTAATCGCCAAAGCAAAAGGAGAGGAGTGATGATTGAAGTTTTGACGCATCCATTCTTGTTGCAACTGTTTGGACTGCTATCATCATTGACAGTTTTAAACTTTGTCATTTCAAGAATCAAAGCTCGCGCTCTTCTTAAACAACTGGAGGGGGAGTGATGGAAGACTTTTTGTTTTTATTCTTTTGCTTTGGTGGTGCATTCGTCTTGTGGATAGCTTTGGTTGAAACTGGAGTTGGAGGTTACACGGAGTTTGCCGCCACAATGATGAAAAAGCTAACCGATGATCAAGGCAAGGACAAATGACCCTACTTAACCTACTACGCAACCACTTAGACAAATGGCCTAGATATGAATAAATCAAAAGTTGCAGAAAAATGGGGCAAGTCGTTTTTTGAAGATTTTGATTACCAAGTGCCAACGCCTGAAGATATTGCAGAATACGAAGCGCTATCAAAAGAATGCAAACAGAGGCAGTGCGAGCTTGGCGCTGAATCGGTGTGGCACCTTGGGCGATGGGATAGCGGCGAGCCCTACATTACAACCGTTCGCCACGACGGCAAAACAATCGGAGGATATTTCGTGACAACAACAGATACTTTGCTGGAGTTTTTAAGGAAAGAATTAGAGGCATGGCCGGAGGGCGTTACGTCAATCACTCAAGACCCATGTGGCGAGATTCGCGGGCAAACCAAGGTGCCTCATGGTGATAGCTGGTACTGGGCTCACAAGTGCATTAAAAGGGATTCTCCGCGAGTATGTGACTATGAGACGGCTTTTGTTACTGAGGATATGTGGAATGGGTGATGTTGTTGATATAGGTGACGCGAAGCCGCATGTCACGCTTGTTGCGGATAATGGCAATGTTTACGTTTTGCCGGTTGAAATGCTTGAAGATTTGGCCGGAGGAGGATTTCCTGTAAGTGATCTAGATCACTTTGAGCACATTCTGCCAGTTATAGTTAGAGAGTGGCTTGAATTTAATCAGCAACCTTAGTCTCTAGCCTAACCATCTTGTTAAGCAGCATCTGGCTGTTATCGTGGATATGGTCGATCTTCTTGTCTTGGTGGGTTATGCGGCTCTCATGGGCTGCTACAGCGATTCTGAGGGTGCCAGCAGTGATCTCGGATACCGCCAGGCGTTTATCCAGGTCAGCGAGCTTCTGGTTAGTCCTGTAGGAGTCAAAGCCATAGGTAATGCCACCGGCAAACAGCAAGGTAATGGCTTTAACCATTGTTCGCTTGCTGGTAGCACCTTCAAATAAGGCTGACTCTATAAGGTCAAATGCGCCGTTAACAATCTTCTTCAAAAAAGACCCCAAAGAAAGGCAATGCCATAGCCAATCAGTACTGGCGTGCCAACAAGGGCTACAGCCAAGACGGGAAACACCACCCAGTCAGATATGAAGTTGTCACTAACTTTGTTTTCAGGTGTTGCAGCAATAGTAGACATGTTAAGTCCTCACAGGTTTAAGTGAGTTTAGCATGCAGACACAAAAAAGCCCAAGCTCTAGAAGCTCAGGCTTTAAAGCGCGCCAAGTTGATAAGACTTGGAGCTTAACGCGGCTAGCGTCCATACGATCTTACTTTCAAGAGGTTAACAGCCACTTGAAAGTCCAATAATAGCAATCAACTCACATCCCTGCAAATGAGCATAAGTAATAGTTGCATTGTATCGTAAAATAGTTACAATGGATTTATTGTTAATAGGAGGTATGGACATGAAAAAGCCTTACGAAAATGGAGACTTCTGGCCCTGTCGTGTCGATGGGATGCCGCTTTGTTGCGTATGCGAGGCCGAGCTTGGCAGAGATTACGATCCGGATCTTTGCTGTAGTGGTTATTTATGCGGATGCAGAGGCATGCCAACAGAGCCAGCGCTGTGCAGTGAGAAATGCAGCGATGATTTCTTCGGCCGCGCTCATGACTAAACCCATCCGCATAACCAACGACCATGAGCGTAAATATGAAAGCAATTAAAGGTTTTTTTATTGGGGCTGGAATTGTGCTGCTTTGCGTGTGGGTCGCCTTAACCATTGCCACTGGCGGGATTTTTGGTTTTATTCCTGGCCTACTTGTTGGCGGCGCGGTCGGCTTATCAGAAGACAGCTCTATAATTCTTGGTGCTGCAACCGCGTTGGTAAATTTAGCTGTTTTTGTGTTTTATGAGAACAATAATGGCTAAAGAATTTAAAGTAACCGATGAGAAAGAGCGTATCGAAGCCGTTAAGGCTATCAATGCGCTTGATCTTGGTCGCTACCGAATAGCTATTACAAAATGGCAAGAGAAAAGGGGGCTAACTCAAAACGGGCTACTTCAAAGGTGGGCAAGGGAATATGCTGCGCACATCTGGCAGATACCGATAAAGGAAGTCAGCAAAGGCGATCACGAAGGCGCTAAACGTGGATTCAAAAAAGCTTACTACCAGATGTACGGCTTTAAGTTCATGGTTTACAAGGTTAGAGATCCGCTGACAGGCCAGGAAAAAATGGACTTCACAAGCTCTTCCGATTGGAGCACTGGGGAAATGTATCACTTTTTAACATGGCTTCAAATGCATGCAGCTTCTAACGACTGCATTTTGGAGTCTACAGGTGAGTTTCAAAAACTAAAGGAAAAGGAAAATGAAACAGCGTAAACACACATACAGAAAAGCAGGCGATGATAAATGGGCTGTATGCAGTACTAATGGGCATCCTATAACATCTGACGTTAAGACCGAGCAAATGGCTCAGCGTGTGGCTAGAGGTCTTGATCTTGTGCAGCAAGAAAGAAGGGAGTGTAAGCGGTGAAGATATTTTCAAGGATTTTTATTTTTGCTGCACTGTGCGAGTTCGCCCTATTCTTTTTGGGCGGCATGCAAGATAAAGACTTTGCAATTTTGGGGTTTTGCTTTCTTATCTTGACAGACCTAATGGAGATTAAGGATAAACTCGATGCAACGCAAAGCAACTAAACAAAGCCGCGCAGCCAATGCGGATGAAAAGAAGTTCCACGAGTATACTGCTAATTGCGTTTGTATTGTTTGTGGGGATGATGGTGGTGTAATCGTCGATCACATTCACGGGGCTACAAAGAAAACCCATGTAGGCCCTGAGCGCGTCCATATAGGCCATTGGGCGGTTATTCCTCTTTGTGTGAACTGCGATCGCGTTAAAACAATGGGCAGTCGTAGAGCGTTTGAGAGCCAGTGTGGCAGTCAAAAAGCATTATGGGCATTACACGCTTCAGGTTATCATGGCGACATACCAGATAACGTGAAATTAGGGATTGCCAGTGCATAAGTGCCAATACTGCCTAGCTACAAGCATTACTGAAAATAAAGAGTACAAAGGTAAGCCTAAAGTAATGCCAGATCCTGAGTCTTGGGTGTATCAGGTTATCTGCGAAGAATGCGGATCAGCCGGGCCAGTTAAGAGCGGATCGCTTGAGGCTGTAGAGGCTTGGGGTACGTTTCAAGGTAGGGAGCATAAAAAAGCCCCTGAGTAGGGGCTTATGGATTGGGTTTACCGGCTTAACAGGACTCGCCCTAGCCAGATCGCAGACCATGCTACGAATTCGTTGCGGACATTTCGTTGATAACGCTGGCACTCCACTGGCGCAGCCTCATTGTCTAAGCGCAGATCAATTCTACATATTCTCTTTAACAAACTCAATCAGCTCGTTTAAATCGTAATAGCACTCAATGTGACGCTCTGTATTGGCGACATGATTGAACTTGATTGTCACCAGCTTAGAATTCGAGGCCTCGACTGGTAGCTGACAAGGGATTAACAGACTTGGATTTGGCCTCAGAGTCGCTTTCGCTGCCTTCTCTACTACGTCCGGCTTGGATTGGCTCATTCCAGAGGCGCAGGAAATCAAGGCCAAGATCTGCACACTGAGGGCGCTCAGTAATAACTTTCTCAACAACCACGGGTACTTTTTCATAGACTTTTTCTATTTTGGTTTCAATGATTCGGTCTTGCCGGGCTTTCTCTACAGCCCGGCTAAGGTGTTTTAGGTGATTGGCAGCCTGTTTATCCAGGGCCTTCTCCACAGCCTCTAGCGTGTTTGTTTGGCACCTTACGGTAGCTTTGTCGTATCCGGCCTGGTAAAGCTTATAGCCACCAGCGGTCAGCGCTCCAATGGCCACTACTCCGACACCAAGATAGATGGTTTGTTTTATTCCAAACATGTTTAATCCTCAGATTTTGGCATCCACCTTCCATTTACCCACTCATGCGTTTCACTTGATGGTCGGGGCGGTCGTTTAGGGTCTCTGCCTGTTGCAGTAAGCCACGCCCCAAACAGCCAGCCAGCGGCCCCAAGAAGAATGCAAACCCAGGATACGAACTTCCAAAAATTCAAATCATCCATATCTAATCCAGTAATAATTGAGGGTAAATGTGAAATATGCGCTTAACGTAACCCCGTGTTTCATTGCTGTTGTGAAAGGTTACTTTGTGCAATTCACACAAGATTGGCTCACAATGGACTTTATCCACAGCCAGCTTTTGCGCATCGGTAATGTTTCCAGCTCCGGCGTTGTATGAAGCAATAGCCAAGCAGTATCGATCACCGTCAGGTCTTGGGGCGTACCAGTACTTGATCAGGTATGACATGTAAGCCGCTGAAGCCCGGATAGACATAGAGCCGTTGAACGGGCTGCCAAGTGTGGGGTCTTTAGCCTTCATGTCACGCCAAGTCTGAGGCATAAACTGGCATAGACCCTGAGCTCCCACAGGAGACACTGCCAGCGGGTCTAGGTTGCTTTCTGCTATGCACTGAGCCTTGAGTAAGCGCCAATCGTAATACGGCATATAGAACCGCACAGAGCGCTTGAAGTCGTTATCCCACTTAGACGGGTAGGATCTGGGCTCCGCTCCAGTACACCACAGCAAAGCAGATAGCGCTGTACAGTAAGCGATAGTTTGCGTCAGCTTCATTGTATGCCTTTTGAAATGGGGAAGGTTCTTTGTCACCTTTGATCATGCGGCGCTTGTCGAGCCACACAGTGAAGTAAAGCGCTACTACCAGCCATATCAGCAGCATAGCCATGTTAAACAGGCTAGGCAGATAAGCCGGGGCGCTTAGGTATTGAATAGCTTGGTCGATCATTGTATTTCCTCCAGGGTAAACTCATCTTGAACAGACTCAAGCCTTACAATCTTGCACTTATCGCCATCCACCCTAACGGCTAGATTTCTGCTCATCTTGTGGTTGATGTTTTGGCGCGTAACACCGAGTGCATCGGCAAGCTTGATTGGCGAGCCGTCGCAATACTCATCAATAAATTCTCTAATGCTGAATTCTTTCAATTGACTGTCCTCATTTAATGTAAAAATTATCCTTTACATGTGACCATGTGTCAATTAAGCTGTATCTACAAATTGATACTTAACTAAGGGAAGTGACATGAAAGTAATTGGGATAATTTCAGCGATGGTGATTTCGGCGATGCTGCATGGTGTTGTTGTCCAGCAGTACTGGGCTTGGTTTTTTGTTCCCACTTTTGGCCTAAGCGCAATATCAATGCCTGTCGCGCTTGGCATTTCAGGAATGGGCAGGCTTTTAACCCACAGCTATGATGGAAACGAAGATAAGGACACATCAAAAGGCCTTATTTACTCTGTTGCGTTTTCGATTACTGCCCTAGCTCTGGGCTGGGTCTATACGCTGTTTATGTGACATAGAATTGTTATCAACAAATCAGGAGGAATGGATATGTTCTGGGGAAAGAAAAGGCGTGAGCGAGAAAAAGAGGAAATGGCTGCGGCTGATCGACGCAGGCAAGAATTTGAGTCGACCCTAAATGAAGAAGTTGAAACCGCAGGAAAAGCGCTGCCTTCAGGATCTATTGTTGAGTGGGTTGGCATTAGGTATACGGTTTTGGAGGTGGGAGTTCTTTGGGAAAACTATTGGACATTTGCGCCAAGCTTCGGCTCTGTTTACGCCGATCTTGCATACAGGAAGTCGGATGGCTCCCGTGCAATCGAAAAGTTTTCTGGCAACGAACTCAAGTTAATTGTTAAGCAGCAACAGGAAGCGGAGTAATGGACAATGAGCAGACCAATGGCAGCAAAAACAAACTACCACATCCCGGCATCAATGACCGGAACGCGTCAGCTTGCAAAAGACACGCGAGCAATACGTGTTGTGGTGCCAAAAGAATTGGTTCACACAAGGACTGCACCTGTACGCGTGTATCAGAGAGAATCCTTAACGACCCGGTAGCGTTTAATGAGTTATTCAGGAGTTTGTGATGGAAGGCAAAAACATTTATCAGCGCATTAATGCGGTTATGTCCGAGTGCGAGTACCTTCAAAAGAAAGGTGCTCAGCAAGGCAAGGGCGTTAAGTATGATGAGGTCATGGCAATGATTCGTGACCTGCTGATTAAGCACGGGATTGTTATGGTAGTTCGTCAAACAGAAATGGAAAATCTTTCTGGTGTTGATGGAACCAAGCAGAAAATTTATCAAGGCCGCTATGAAATGGACTTGATTAACATGGACAACCCTGAGGAGATTGTAACACATTCAGCCTATGCGCACGGCATGGATGGTGGCGACAAGGCTCCGGGCAAGGCTCACACTTACGCTGTAAAAATTATGCTGGTCAAAGGCTTTGGCATCGAGACTGGCGAAGATGAAGAGAGCCGCGCAGAGAAGCTGGAGCGCCAAAACGTTATCAGTCAAGAACAGGTTCATCAGTTATACCCATACCTAGTTGAGCAAAACGAAGCTGGTGAAAATGTCTGGAATTCGAAAGCGCAAAAGCTGCTCACTGCTTACAAAATTCAAGCCGTTGAGCACTTGCCCGCATCCAAGTTCAATGAAGTTATGCAAAAGCTTGGAGGTAACAAGTGAACATCATTACAGAAATTGAACAGGGCTCCGAAGAATGGCTAGCCCTTCGAGCTGGCAAAGTTACTGCCTCACGATTTTCTGACGTGATGGCCAAGGGTCGCGGTGGCGCACCATCAAAAACCCGCGACTCTTACATGAAGCAATTGGCTGCTGAAATTCTAACTGGTCAACCGGAAGAAATGTACAGCAACAAATACATGGAGTGGGGCAATGAATGCGAGCCGCAAGCGCGATCTATGTATGAGTTTAATCATGACCGTGAAGTCAATCAGGTTGCCTTTATTGAGCACAATGATTTTGTCGGCGTTAGCCCTGATGGACTTATTGGAAGTGATGGCCTTATCGAAATCAAATGCCCTAAAACCACAACGCAGATTGATTACTACCTTAGCGGCAAATTTCCATCAAAGTATGAAGCGCAAGTGCAAGGCCAGTTAATGGTTTCCAATCGAGAGTGGTGCGACTTTGTAAGCTTTGACCCTCGCATTAATGGTAGCGCAAGTTATTTTGAGGTTCGCGTTTATCGTGATGAAAAATACATAGCCGAGCTGGATAACCAGATCCGCTATTTTGTTAATGAACTGAAAGAACTGTTGGAGAAATTAAAGTGAAAAAGATTGTAGCTAAAGTTGGCACTTATCAAAAAGATGGCCAAACCAAAACCCGCTATCAAGATATTGGCGTTATTCAGTCGAACAGCAATGGTGAGTATGTCTTGCTAAATCCCGCTGTCAACTTGGCCGGAGTGCTGGCGCAGCAAAATGCAATGAATGGCGAACAGCGCACCAATGTAATGTGCTCCGTGTTCGACAACCAAAGTCAGCAACAAGCAGCGCCACAACAGCAATATCAACAACAGCCGCCACCGCAGCAAGCGCCTCAAGCTCAGAACCGGGCTCAACCAATGCAACCACAACAACCTGCACCTCAGCAGTTTGATAACAGCTTTGATGACACAACCCCTTTTTGATGGTGACTTATGGCTAGTAAAACATGCACAAGGTGTGGCATTGAAAAATGCCTAGCCTTATTCCAAATTAGAAAGGCGTCAAATGATGGCTTGACCGCATCATGCAAGCAATGTTTGAGCGCCTATGATAAAAAGCGCGCAAACCTGCCTCACAGAGTAAAGGCTAGGGAGGAATATGCCAAAACTCCCGCGGGCATAAAGGCTGGAAATAAAGCTAAAAATTCATGGGCCAAAAGAAACAGAAAGAAAGACAGGGCGAGCAACGCTGTTTGTAATGCCGTAAGAGATGGAAAGCTTTCAAAGATGCCTTGTGGGGTTTGCGGGTCAGAGGATCGCATACATGGCCACCATGATGATTACGACAAGCCGCTTGATGTCAGGTGGCTATGCTCTAAGCATCATCGGCAATGGCATAGGGAAAACGGTGAGGGATTGAACCCATGACACAAAACGAAAGAGACCTTATGGCGCTTAACAAGCAAATATCAGAGTTGCAAAAAAGCATTGATGATAACGACTTTAAAGCGCTTGGTATTAACGAACAGCTAAAGCCGCTTTATTGGGAGCGGCGCATTTTGGAAAGAAAGGTTAGGTCTGAAAAGGCTGAACTTAAAATGCAAGTAGCGCTGTTTACTAAACACCCTCAACTAAAGAGGTTTTCACAATATGTCCCGAGAGAAGGAGTACTACAAAACTAAATTCAAAACAAAGTTGTGCTTACTGCCTTGGATTTTGTTCTTTTTAATTTTATGTTTGCCGGGCTGCGCTACTCAATGTGCAGAGCCTGTTAGGCAATTAGATGATATTACTGGATATGCTTAGGAGATTGATATGAACGAGAAACAAATTAAAAAAGCTTTTGCTACCGCCTCTGAGCAATTTGGCGAGGTTGAAGTTACCATTAAATTCAATAACGGAATTATTTCTTATCGCCATAATTGCGCCGAATTCTTTGGTAGCGACAGCAACAAGTTTGGAACTTTTGCCGACTGCATAAGCGGCCTTGAGGGCGCAGCAGACGAAAACCGAAAGCAGCGCATTGACTGCATCAAGTCTCAAATGGCAAAGCTTCGTGAAGAGCTTAAGGGGCTAAAATGAACGAACAACTACAAAACGCATTAGCTGAAATTATTCAGAAAGCTATTACAACTGGAGAAGCGGCGGCTGAGTTTTTAGTGGCTGAAACTCCAGATGTGGTTTATCAGTTGCTGCTTTGGTATGGGGTTAAGACTGGACTGCTGTGCTTAACCGGACTCATGCTGGTCTCAGCGAATGTTTACATGGCCCTGAAGATCTTAAAAAACCCAAGAGGATGGTACATAGACGAATACGGCTATATGTCAGTCGCCGGCATCGCATTCACGATTGCTTCAGTGTTTTTTATGTCTATTGGCGGTGCTTTGTTTTTTGAAAACCATGACTGGCTACAAATCCTAATCGCCCCTAAAATCTGGCTACTTGAATACGCTGCCGAGCTGGTAAAATAAAAAACGGCCATAAAGACCGCTAACCATTCCCCTCTGCTTAGCCCCTGGTCGGGGCTTTTTTTATTCTTGATACGGTAAAATGTTATTTGCGTTAGCTGCGATAAATTCAACGAGCAGCGGGTCTTTATCCATTTCCTCTTGCCCTGCGGTGAACGGACTCCAGCCCAAGCCAGTAATCTTTTTTTGCATATCAATTGTCGAATTGTCTGGCTTTGAGAACTTACACGGGCCTCTGTACACTTCGTTGTAATCAGTTACGATCATTACGCTACCTTGATAAATGTGGTTGATGAGAACTGGCCAGCAACGGCTGGAACAGTGGCCTTGCAAAGCCAGGATCCAGTTAGGGCAACATTGGGAACAAATGTGGTTACATTGCCAGCCGATGTTGGGATATAAAAGCCAACCGCTCTCAATGCGGATCCAGCATAAACGGTATTTGCAACCAGCTCAGTATTTACCGTTCCGTGTGACAAAACTTGTGTTAACTCGGCAAGCTGAACGCCGCCAACACTAAACGTTCTTGGCGTTAGACCTTCAACATCAAATTCAGTTGCTGAGGTCATGGCAAAGTTTGCGCTTGATCCAGTTTGGCCAGGCGCTAAATGGAATAGCAAGCGTCGACCAATGGCGGTGTCACCATCTGAGCCTGCCACTACTATGCCATCATCATGGCCGCGCTGTGTGGGTAGGTACGGCTCATAGCGCCACGTTGGCACAGAGGCATCGTAACGGAATTGCTCAAACTGATTAGGGTCGAGGCCGCCAATAACATTGAAGTCTGATTGGACTGGCGTAAGGCCAGGAAAGCCAATTGTGATCGACGTTGAGCTATTCGTGACATTCGGCTTAAAGCGAATGACTTGACCGTCTGTATACGC
>Ga0209578_10001596_pt1 | contig 20622 bp, 16 predicted proteins | sample tdAd472_FD_187127 | JGI IMG/M metagenome (GOLD analysis project Ga0209578, IMG submission 187127) | Marine sediment microbial communities from the Atlantic coast under amendment with organic carbon and nitrate - tdAd47.2 (SPAdes)... | ecosystem: Environmental > Aquatic > Marine > Coastal >...
CCGCCACCCGGCGTCGCGGTGATTTCCAGCATCCGCGCACAGACCGATTCCGTCTCCGTCACAGCTCGTCGCGCGTCCCCTCGCGGGGACTCTACAGGCTTTGTCTCCGCGCTCACGCTGGATGGTTCAGCGCTCGCAACGGCTCCGCTCAGCTTTGCGGATGGCGAGACTGAGGCCGTTGCAGAGTTCAAGATTCCAGCCGCAGCCCTCGCCCGCATTTCCCGCTTCAACGTGACTGGCCAGCAGGGCGCAGGCACCGTCTGGCTCTGGGATTCGTCTGATCGCTCCCGCCGGGTCGGCCTTGTCGATGCGGGCAGCGCGTCTCAGCCGCTCTTGTCTGATATGCATTATATCCGCAAGGCGCTGGAGCCTTTTGCGACGATCTCCGAAGGCTCGATCGAAAACCTCGTTGCGGCCTCTCCCGATGCGATCATCATGAGCGATATCGGCCAGGTCCTGCCGCATGATGCAGAGCTGCTGCACAAATGGGTCGAAGATGGCGGCGCGCTGATCCGCTTTGCCGGCCCGCGCCTTGCCGCGCAGGGTGATGACCTTCTGCCCGTTGCGCTGCGTCGCTCATCCCGCGCGCTGGGTGGCGCGCTCGCCTGGGACGAACCGCAGGCCATGGCCCCCTTCCCGGAGGCGTCTCCCTTTGCAGGCCTGAAAGTGCCGCCGGAAGTTCGCATCCGCCAGCAGGTTCTCGCCCGTCCGGGGCCGGAGCTTGCCTCCAAGACCTGGGCGCGCCTCGCCGATGGCTCTCCCCTTGTCACTGCAGACCAGCGCGGCAAGGGCACGCTGATCCTGTTCCACATCACCGCCGGGCCGGACTGGGCAGACCTTGCCTATTCCGGAACCTTCTCTCAGATGCTGCGTCGCTCGATTGCCGCGGGCCGGGGCGAGGCCGTCAATGATGCCGAGGGGTCCTACACGCCGACGCTGACGCTGGATGGCTATGGCCGCCTGTCTGCCGCCGGGCCGAATGCCGCGCCGATGAAGGCTGCAGATTTTGGCACGGTCAACCCCTCCGAAGCGCATCCGCCGGGGTTGTATCAGGGCCCTGCAGGAACCCGCGCACTGAATGCCGGCGCGGGAGAGCGCCCTGCCCTGATCGTGAACTGGCCGGTCTCTGCCCGCCTGCTGGGCGATGCCGAGGCGCGGTCCCTGCGCCTTGCCGGACCGCTGCTGGGCTTTGCCGCGCTGTTGCTGGCGCTGGACCTGTTCATCGCGCTTTCCGTGTCAGGACGGCTTCCCCGCTTTGGCCGAAAGGCCGCGAGCGCGGGCGTTCTGCTGGCCGCAGGCTTTCTCGTGCTCACCGCGCCGCAACAGGCAGACGCGCAGGCCATTCAATATGAATTGATGCCGGACGGCACCTATCGCCGGATCACCATGGACTCTCGCACCATTCGCCTGCCCAACACGCCCGGCACCACGCAAAAGGAAATCAATGCCGCGCTGGACATGCGCCTCGCCTATGTCGAAACGCCTGACCGCGCGCTTAATGAGCGCACCCGCGCCGGCCTGTTCGGCCTGTCCAACATTCTTCGTCTACGGACCTCTGTTGAACCAGCAGAGCCGGACGGCGTGAATCTTGAGACGGATTCGCTGGAACTCTATCCCCTTATCTATTTCAACATACCGGACTCCATGCCGCCCCTGTCAGAGGCTGCCATCACCAATCTGAACACCTATCTGCGCTCTGGCGGCGCGCTGGTGATTGATACGCGCGCTGGCGGAACGATTGGCACAGAGACGGATGTGACACGGCTTGAAACCCTGCTCGAAGGGCTCGACGCGCCGCCGCTTCAGCCGGTGGCCGAAAACCATGTCCTGACGCGCAGCTTCTACCTGCTCGACGATTTCCCCGGCCGCTATGCCCATCGCCGCCTCTGGATCGAACAGGCTGGCGATGCCTCCGCGCCGCGCGGTGATGGCGTCTCCCGCCTCTTTATCGGCGATGCGGACTGGGCGTCCGCCTGGGCCATTGATGAGCGTGGGCGGGATCTTTACTCCGTAGACGGCGGTGAGCAGCAGCGGGAAATGTCGCGCCGGTTTGGCGTCAATCTCGTCATGTATGTGCTGACCGGAAACTACAAGGATGATCAGGTTCACCTGCCTGCCCTGCTGGAACGGCTGGGCGAAGGCGAGGAAGAGACCGGGCCGGATGCGCCGACCAATATCTTTGATGGGGAACCGCAATGATTGATGCGACCCGTCTGGGCTTTGACCCCTTCCTCGGCTGGCCGGTCCTGTGGATCGTCGTGGCGCTCGCTGCGCTGGCCTGGCTCGGCTATCTGTTCCTGCGCGGCAAGGCCTGGGCGACCAGAGGTCTGGCGCTGACGCTTCTGGCGGCGGCGCTGTCCAATCCATCTTTAGTGCAGGAAGAGCGCGAGCCCCTTCCCTCTGTCGCAGCGGTCATCCTGGACCGTTCCGAAAGCATGGAATTCGGCGACCGCGAAACCGCCGCCTCCGCCGCTTTCGCAAATCTCAAGGCGCAGCTGGATGCAGACCCGTCCCTTGAGGTGCGCGTGCTGGAGAGCGATCCCGGCGATGACGGCACACATCTCTATGGCGCGCTGGAAGGTCTGATGGCGGATGTTCCGCGGGACCGGATTGCCGGGGCCATCTTCATTACCGATGGCCAGATCCATGACCTGCCCAAGCCGGAAGATGACGACCGCCACATCGGCCCGCTTCATGGCCTGATCGTCGGCGACCCAAATCGCGGCGACCGCCGAGTGACGATTGTAGACGCGCCGGATTTCGGCATCGTCGGCGAGACCGCAAATCTGGTGATCCGCGTCGATGACCCCGAAGGCGACGATGTGGATGTCACCGTTTCCGTGAATGGCGAAATGACGGAGAGACTGCGCATCACACCGGGCGAGAATACCAGCCTGCCGATTGAGATTGAGCGGCGCGGCGAGAATGTAATCGTCGTCGAGACTCCGCCTGGACGTCAGGAGCTGACGCTGGCGAACAATCGCACGGCGACGACGCTTTCCGGTGTGCGAGACCGTTTGCGCGTCCTGCTGGTGACCGGCAAACCGAACCAGGCTGGCCGGGTCTGGCGGGATCTGCTCAAGTCAGATCCGTCTGTCGATCTGGTCCACTTCACCATTCTGCGCCCGCCTTACAAGACCGATTACACGCCGACGGAAGAACTCGCGCTGATCGCTTTCCCGACCGAGGAATTGTTCGAGGACAAGCTGAAGGAATTCGACCTCATCATCTTCGACCAGTATGAGCGGCGCGGTGTGATCACCCAGTCTTACCTGGCCAATATGGCGCGTTATGTGGCCGATGGCGGCGCGCTGCTGATTGCGGCGGGCGAGCCGTTTGCCGGGCCGGGCAGTCTGGCGCGCTCTCCGCTGGCATCTGTTCTTCCGGCCGCGCCGACGGGGAATGTCTATACCGGCAATTTCACGCCCGAGCTGACCGAAGCGGGCAAGCGCCACACAGTGACCTTGCCGCTGGAAGGACGCAAATGGGGCGGCTGGATGCGCTATATCGAGGCCACGGCCAAGGCGGGTGATGTTCTGATGAGCGGGCCGGAGGGCAAGCCGCTGCTCATTGTGGACCGCGTCGACAAGGGCCGGGTTGGCATGCTGATGTCAGACCAGATCTGGCTGTGGGCGCGCGGGCATGATGGCGGCGGTCCGTTTGCGGAGCTGATCCGCCGGGTTGTTCACTGGATGATGAAAGAGCCCGAATTGGAGGAGCGCAAGCTGAGCCTTGTGGCCGAGGGCGACACGGCGCGCGTGGAGCTGCGCACCCTGCTGGATACCGCGCCGCCGCTGACCATCGAGACGCCGGAAGGCAGCCTGATGGAGCCGGAATGGCGTGAGCAGGCCCCGGGCCAGTTCGTGGCCGAAGCGCCGATTGACCAGCTGGGCCTTTACCGCGCCGAGGCGGGCGGCCTGGAGGCTGTGGCGCTGAACGGACCGGCCAATCCGAAGGAATATGCCGATCTTCAGTCCACGACCGAGGTGCTGGCGCCGCTGGCGCGCGAGACGGGCGGCAATGTCTTCCGCCTGAATGAGGCCGGCACGAATCTGCCGGACATTCGCCGCGTGGGAAATCGCGGCACGGCCTCTGGCGGCACCTGGCTGGGCCTGAGGGAGCGCGGCGCTTATGCGGTACGGTCTTCCTCCAGCCAGCCTTTGCTGCCGGGAATTCTGGCGGCGATCGGCCTGGTGGCGCTGTTGCTGCTGGCCTGGCGGCGCGAGGGGAAATAGCGCAGCACGCCCGGCCGGACCCCGCATGGGCGGGCCGGCAACAGGCGCTGAAATTTCAGGCAGGCCTCAGGATGTGTTGGCCGGCTCTGGCCAGTCAGACAGGGCGCGGCTGACAAAGCCCGGCAGGGATGTGGCGACAAGGCCCAGTTCCGGCCCGAGGCGGAAGGCGCTTTGCGCAGGCGGGCAGATCGGCCTTGGCTCCCCACCCTGTTTCAGTTTCTGAAGCTGGCGCGCGACGCGCTTTGCGGCGGCCTGCGGCTTTTTCAGCACACGGTGCAGCGCGATGATGTGCGCCAGCAAGGGCGCGGCGGGCACCGGACCGCTGGGCACGAGACGCCCGGCCCCCTGCCCGGCAAACGCATCTTTCCAGTCTTCGACATAGGGCGTGCGCGCGCCGATCAGGCGCAGGCGGTATTCCGGCGGCGCGAGGGCGCGAAAGCTCTGCGTTACATCTTCTGCCCCATCTGGCAGGGCAGACTGACCCGAAACAGCCCCAAAACTATCCCGTTTCTGTCCCATGGCACAGGCGGGTAAATCCAGCCCCAGCGCCATCAGCAGGATCAGACGGCGGACGATCACTTCAATAGCTTTCAGCCGCCCGCGCACTTTGGCGCGCAGGCTTTTCGTCACGGTTTTGGGTTCCAGGTGAAGGTTCGCGTCCCCGCGCACGGAAAACAGCGCCTTGCGCGCCGCCTCCAACCCCTGCTCGATAAACCCGCTCAACTCACTCATGCCGCAGAGTCTATGAGCGCGGGTTTTCAGACGGATTGGGCGATGCGCATATTCAAATTAGGCTATATAATCTACTCATGAACGAATCACAGGGAATAGGCTATATTGGCGAGAACGCATTTGCAGACTTCTGCACGCGTGAAGGTCTACACTGGTCAAAACCAGAGCCAGATACGACCGGGAAAGACTTCATCGTAGAGTGGCCTCACGAGTCAGATTATACTCTTGATACGAGGCCTCTGAAGTATCGTTGCTATTGCCAAGTTAAGACGACAACTGTTGACAGCAAATCGGTCAAAGTAAAGCTCAGCGCACTTGAATGGCTTGTAAAAGATTTTCTGCCGACATTTGTTATCACGCCCGTCTTAGATCGTAATAAGAAATTTGAGCACTTCGTGGGTTTTCATATTTCATCTGAACTTCTCTCGAGATCACTTAAGAAGCTGCGCAAAGCTGATTATGAGAACAAAGACCCCAACAAATCTTGGATGACGCTCAGCCTTTCAAAAGGAAAAGTATTACGCACAGATAAAGATATGCGAACCTACTTAGAAAGCTGCATAGGCCCGAGCTTGAGTGATTACATTCAGCACAAAGAGGAACAACTCAGAACACTGGGGTATGATGATGAGGGACCGGAATTCCAAGTAACGTTCACTATGGAAGACCCCCGTGAGTTTGTTGAGTGCCTTATGGGCGAAAGAACCCTACAGGCTGAGTTCAGTGAAGCCCAAAGGACAAGGTTCGGCATCAAGGCCAAGGACGCATTCTATTCCAACCTTGCGGGCAAAGGAAAACTCTCGGTCTTAGCAGAGTACGATCAGACGCTTCACTTACACACCGTAAATGAAAACCATGATCGCATATCATCCATCAGCCTACCCGCGAAAAGAGTAGCTCTACCAGACATACCGCCGAAATACTGGAGAGCAGAAGCAAATAATGGACTTATAAAACTTACAATATCGACATCAAGTTGCGAGATAACACTCCTAAATAATTCTCTGAACACCGATTCATTTGAATTAGAGGATATTATCCGTTCCCTGTCATTCTGGAATGATTTCTTACGAGGCAGAAAACTGGAGATGGTATTTGAGGGGAGTAGTGTTTCCCAATACCTAGAAATAAACGATGATCAAGGTGCCGAGTTCAATTGGCTAACAAATGCAATAGACTTGGCAGAAAAAGCAAAGCTGATCCTAGACTATTGCGAGGTAAAAAATGCAAAAGTTAGATTCCAGGAATTATTCAATAGGCGTTTAGACATATTGAAGGCAGCCCAATATATAGACGCAAAATCACTTTGCGATCTCAACTTTATTCTGCACATTCCTAGTGCCGGTTTGAACAGTACATTTAAAGAGCTATCTGAGAACAGCACAATCCTGGTAACGTTACCAGCCATTATTGGGAACATCGTTGTGTGTTTTGGCATTGCGTACACAACACATATTGAACAGCAGGAGGATGGCATTAAACTCACGCCAAAAAGTAGGTTTCCTATAGGGGGAAAAGCTCTTTCTACCGACAATTCTCGCGAAGAGTACGATATATTCGCAGAGGATCTTTATAATAAGATCATGCCCACCAAAATCCTCAAGACCCCCTTTGGAACTCCCTAAAACCCCCGGAACACAGCTGCTTCGTCTACGGATTTTCTTTTTGAGACCACGGCATTGGCGGGGAAGCTGTCGTCGGGCCAGCCCATGGCGATGCAGGTCTGGATCACCTGATCCTCCGGGATGCCCGCATGTTCGCGCACGACGGGGCTTTGCATGATGCCCTGAGAATTGATCACACAGCCGAGCCCGCGCGACCAGGCCGTGTTGACAATGCAATTGACAACGCCGCCACAATCAAAGGGCGGAATATCCCCGCCGGCCAGCGCCTTGTCATAGGTGATGACGATGGAGACCGGGGCGTCAAACTGGCGGAAGCCGCGCAGCACCCAGTCCGTGCGTTTCTCCTTGTCGTGACGTTCTATGCCCATCGCCTCGAACAGCTGCACGGCAATCTCAATCTGGCGCTGGCGGTGCACGCCCTCATAGGCCGGGCCCATGCGAAATTCGCGGCTGTCGGGCACGCCGGCCACGTTCCGCTCCACATTCCCTTCGCGGATCTTGTCCAGCACGTCGCCCGCGACAACGTAGAAATTCCAGGGCTGGGAATTCAGCGAGGTGGGCGCGCGCATGGCCAGCTCCAGAATCTCGCGGATCAGCTGTTTCGGGACAGGCTTGTCCAGATAGCCGCGAATGCTGCGCCGTGTCTTGATGACTTCATCATATTCCATGGGGTGGGCCCTTCCCTGCTGTATTATCTTGTTATCCGCGCATTGCGCTTGCGGCGCCACGATAGCCCCCTGCCCCAGCGTCACAAAAGCGGTTTTGGCAAGGGGGCATTTTTCCGGCTGCATTCTGCGCGGCGCGCGCTAGACTGGCCGCCGATCACGGGACGATCCAAGGGAGGGATTCACGATGACAGCCATGGCAGCCGCAACACTCTATGTGGGCCTGTTCGCCCTGTTGATGCTGGTTCTGAAGGCCAATGTCGCCCGCGTGCGGGCGAAGGAAAAGGTGATGTTCGGCGATGGCGACAATGACGCCATGCTGCGCGCCATCCGCGTGCAGGGCAATGCGGTGGAAGATGTGCCCATCGTGCTGATCGGCCTGGTGGCGCTGGGCGCGATGGCCGCGCCGGTGTGGACGGTGCACGCGCTGGGCGCGGCGTTCCTGCTGGGGCGGATTCTGCACGCGGTGGGGCTGGGCGGCTCTTCCGGGGGCAGCCCGGGGCGGATGGTCGGCACGCTGCTCAGCCTGGTGGTACTGCTGCTGACGGCGGGCATCTGCGTCGGCATGGCGGTGGCGCAGGTGATCTAGGGCGCGCGAAGCGGCCCTAGAGCGCGGTGACGAGGCCGGAGAGCTGGCTGGCATCCCCGGCGAGGCTTTTGACCATGACACGCGCCTGGTCCTGCGGGCCGGGAAAGGTCAATTGGTGCTTAGGGGTGACGGTGAAGCCGATCTCGGTGAAATAGCTGGGCGCGCCGATCAGGATGGCGGCGGGCCAGCCGGCGGCCTTGCCGGCCTCCAGGGCGGCGGCGGTGACGGCCTGGCCCAGGCGGCTGCCCCGATGGCTGGGCGCAACGGCGACCGGGCCGTAGAACAGCGCGCGGTCAGCGGCCTTGCCCACTTTCAGCGGCCAGACCCGGCAAACGGCAATCACCTTGCCCTCCAGCACGGCCACGCGGTTGATCTCTGGCAGGGAGCGCGAATATTCGCGCAGGCGCTCTGCCGTCTTGGCAAAGTGACCAGGACCAAAGGTGCGGTCGAACAGGTCTTCGATCGCTTCGGCGTGCAGTTCGGGTGTTTCAGGGACAATCTGGGGCATGGCGAGCGCGTTTAGGGCGCATTGGCCTGCTGTTCAAGCAACAGTTTCCTGAAGGCTGCTATGCATCAATACTTGATGGAGCAGCCATAGGGCTGGGTGTTTGCCGTCTCGACCGGCTCTCCCGCTGCGAGGCTGTCCATCGCCGCGCGGACATAATTGGTGGCGGTCTCAAGGTCTGCCACCCGGGCGGAGGGCTTGTCGTCAATCGCGCCCTGATAGGCAATCGCGCCTTCGGGTGTGATGAGGAACATGTGCGGCGTGGTCTTGGCGCCATAGGCGCGGCCAATCTCTCCGCTGGCATCGAGGATGACATGGGCAGGTGTGGCGCCGCGGGCCGTGTTCATGTCCAGCACTTCCGCGCCTGTACGATGCCCCTGCTTGCCGGGCGCCGACGAAATCACCGACAGCCAGACCACATCGCTTTCGGCCGCATCCGTCTGCAGGCCCTGCATGCTGGCAGGCGGAACAGCATAGTGTTTCTGCACGAAGGGACAGCCATCATTGGTCCATTCCAGGATCACGGTCTTGCCGGCAAAGTCAGCCAGCGAGACGGTCTCCCCTGTCGCGGTGACGCCCGTAAAGTCCGGCGCGAGTTCTCCCGGCTCTGTCGCCGACGAGGTCTGCACGGTGGACGCGATCAGGGCCCCGGCCGTCAGAGCGACCGCTGCGGCCATACCGGCAGCGATGGAGAAATTGCGTCGGCTCATGAACATTCCGGATCTTCCTTTCGCAAGGGCTCGGCCAGTGAGGGGCATCCTGCCTTATTCCTGGCTGACGAGTCCAATGACAAGATTTTTGGAGAGGATCTCCGGCAGGATTTGCGGCTCCGTGCTGCCCGCCGGATACCAGAGATACATCGGCACGCCGGCGCGCTGGCGGCGTTTCAGCTCATCCGCGATGACGGGGTCCTTGCGGGTGAAGTCCGCAACCAGGAAGGCCACATCATTGTCATGGAAGGCCTTCTGTACGGCGGCCGTCTTCAGCGTCGTCATCTTGTTGAGCTGGCAGGTGGCACACCAAGTGGCGGTGAAGTCTACAAAGACGGGACGGCCTTCTGCGGTCAGCTCAGCGACGCGCTCCGGGCTCCAGGCTTCGGTTTCATATTTCTCCGCATAGAGACTTGATCCGCCCGCAGTCTCCCCTGCTGTTCCGGCAGCATGCACAGCCGGATAGACGAGGCCCGTGACCAGCACCACCGCGGCGAGCGCCTTCAGCAGCGGACGCGTGCTGCGCTTGCCGAGCCAGATGCCAAACGCGATCAGGGTTGCGCCCGCCACAGCCCAGGCCACAGTGCCGGGGCCAGAAACCGCGCCCAGCGTCCACAAGAGCAGCGCCGCCGTCAGGAACATCGGGAAGGCAAAGAACTGCTTCAGCGTTTCCATCCAGCGGCCCGGCTTGGGCAGCAGGCGGGACAGGCCGGGCACGAAGCTGAGGATCAGATAGGGCAATGCCAGACCAAAGCCCATGGCAAGGAACACCGCCATCACGGCAATGGCGGGCTTGTCCAGCACCGCGCCAAGCGCTGCACCCAGGAATGGCCCGACACAGGGCGCGCCAACGACCGCTGCCAGCACGCCGGTGAAGAAAGCGCCCATCGCGCCGCTGCGCGCGGCCAGGCCGCTGCCGGTATTCTGAATGGAACCGCCCAGCTCAAACATGCCGAGCAGCCATAGTCCGATCACGAACATGACCAGGGCCAGAATGGCAACCGTCGGCCCGTTTTGCAGCTGGAAGCCCAGCGTGGCCGTGCCAGTCGCCTGACGGATCAGGATGATGGCGAGCGCCAGCGCGGCAAAGGAGACCAGCACGCCCGCCGTATACCAGAGGCCATGGCTGCGTACTTCGTCCTCATGACCGGACGAGACCGCATGCACCATTCCCATCGCCTTGATGGACAGGACAGGCAGCACGCACGGCATCAGGTTCAGGATCAAGCCGCCCAGCAATGCGGCGAGAACCAGCCCGACAAGGCCCGCCCCGCTTCCGCCGCCGGATGTGCGCGAGCGCTTCGCCGGTGTGCCAGACGTATTGGCAAAAGCCTCCCCCTGCGCTGCCGAAAACTCATAGCCGGTCCGCTCGCCATTTTCGGCTTCCACGACGATGATGCCGTCCAGCGTGCCATCCAGCGCCTCTGCATCCGGCACCAGTTCCAGCGTCGCGCCTTCACTGCCAAAGCTGAGAGGCTGGTCGGCCGGATGGCTGATCTCGTGATTGAAGGGATAGAAGCGAATGTCGGAAGACGGATCAAACCCGAAAGACGGCTTCAGGCTGAGCTTCCAGGGCGTGGCAGAGGTATCAATACGCGCCGCACCATCATATTCCAACGGGGCCTGCGCGACCCATTCGCCGATCAATGTGCCGTTTTCCGTATCAGGTTCGCTGACGCCGACCGGCAGGGACAGGCTGACCTCTGCCGTTTCCGGCACGCAGATCTCTTCGCAGATCAGATAGTCTGCCAGCAGATTGATACGTACCGTACGCTCGGCATCCGCCGGGATGGTGACCGGGAATGGCAGGACCAGGCGCTCATCATAGCCATAATCCATGATCTCCCCTTCCACGACGGGAAGGAGATGCGGGATCGGCCAGACAAAGTCTCCCAGCGCGCCGTCCGGGATCGTGCTGCCCTCCAGAAGATCGATCCGCGGCGGCAGGCCGGCATCCCCGGCATTGCGCCAATAGACGTGCCAGCCTTCATCCAGATCCATCTTCAGGGCGACATAGAAGGTTTCGCCCGGCAGAACGGCATGGCGCTCTGAAATCAGTTCCACCATGGCATGCCCGCCATCGACCGGCTCGGCATGGGCAGCAGGGAAAACAGACAGTAAGGCCAGCGTCAGGCTGGTCAGGAGGGCACGGAGCATGGAGCGTCCTTCGCGTGGAAACGGCGTTTCTTCAGATTTGACGACCATATGCCCGTTCTGGCCAGCATATTGAAGGGCCTCGCTTATTCGTGATCGCCGCAGGGGGTGCGTACAGCCGGCATGAAAAAAGGGCGGCTCCACTGGGCCGCCCTCGTCTCAGATCTGTATATTTCAGGCCGGATCAGGCCTCGGCAGGGGCAGCCGCCGGCTGCTGCACACGCAGGGCACGCTGGATCACGGTCTGCCAGTTCAGCAGGCCCAGCAGGTGCGCATAGATCGCGCCGATCGCGCCATTATTGCGCAGTTCCAGGTACTTCTCCTGCGGCAGGGCGTTCAGCTTCTCTTCGGAGATGGCCCAATAGTCAGCGATCTTCTGCGGCTGACCTGAAGGATTGCCGTCTGCATCGCGCGGCTGGAAGGAGATCGTCTTCTGCTCGAAGAGGTCTGCGTTGCGGATCAGCTTGACGAACTCACCTGTTGCCTGACGCTGGCGCTCGAATTCCTTGCAGAATTCGATGGCATCATTGGTGAATTTGCTTGGCTGACCGTTTTCGAAGAACGCAATTTCCGGCTGGTTGGTGACCATCGGGGCCTGACGGTCCACGCAGAGCACAAGACGGTCGGATTTCTCGTCAGACGCGAACACGAACGGATAGCGGCGCACGAAGGCCGGGACGTAATACTCGTCTGCAACCATGCCCTCATCGGTGACGAAGAGGTTCTGGCCCTGACGCACACCCATGACAGCCACCGGTGTACGATCATCACCGACAAAAATGATCGGATACGAGCCTGCCGCCATTCCGAATTCGGTAACGGTTATCGGCACAGCATGGGCTTCACGAAGAAAGGCGAAAGGCTGATCGATCTTTTTGATGCCAAGTCCGGCATGGGCTTCCGCATTCAGCGGTTGCGGCTGCTTGTAAAACATGACTTGACCAGCAAGCGGGGCTTGCCCGCCGGACTGCGGCGTTGCAGGTGTTGTGTTCACGGTTAAGACTCCCGAAATTGTTGGCAAACCGATACCGGAATTAGGCAGAGGCTACAACAGTCGATACGGCCAGAACTGCAGTCAGGAAAAGGCGATATTTCAGACATGTTTGCATCCTTGATCGGTAAGTCCGGCAAAGCGCTCCGTCCCCTGCTTGTCGGTCTGTCTGCCCTGCCCCTGCTGGTGATGTGCGCGCCGCCGGTCGATGATGCCGGCACACCGCGGCGCATTGCCCGGCAGGTGGACCAGCTGCTGACCTCCATCGCGCAGACTGAACTGGCGGCTGACCCTGAACTCGCTACGCGCCTCGGCCTGTCAAAGGACACGGCGGGCTATGAGTTCAATGCCTATCTGACGGACCGCTCGCAAGCGGCCTATGAGCGAATGCGCGTGACGCGGCTGGAGACGCTGGAGGCGCTGCTGGCGGCCCCGCGCCCGGCGGCAGGCGGCAATCAGGCCCGGCATCTCGATACGGTGATCCATGCCTATGAGACGGCCGAGACGCTGTTCGTTGCCGGCCACGGGCAGACCGGGCTGGGCCAGGCCTACCCCTATGTCGCAGACCATATGCGCGGGGCCTATATCGACGTTCCGGACCTGATGACCCGGTCCCATCCGGTCAATACGGCGCAGGAAGCGCGCGATTATGTGGCGCGCCTCAGCCAGATTGCCCCGACCCTGCAGGATGAACGCCGCCGGATGGAGGCCGATGCGCGGTCCGGCATCATCCCGCCGGTCTTCATTCTGGAGCGCATGCAAGGCCTGATTGAGGAGATCGCCACCGGCCCGGCCGAAGAGCATATCCTTGTCACCACGCTGGGAAACCTGATGGGCGGACCGGAGGATCTGAGTGAGGCGGAACGCGAGAAGTTGCTGGAAACCGCAATCGGGCTGGTGCGTGATGAGGTTCTGCCCGCCTATTCGGATTTCTGGACGGCGCTGGAAAAGATGAAAGAAATCGCCCCGCAGGAGCCCGGCGTGTGGCAGCTGCCGGATGGCGAAAGCTATTATGACGCCGCGCTGCAGGCCTACACCTATGAGGGCATGACGGCGGAGGCCTTGCACGCGCAGGGCGTTGCCGAAGTGGAACGGCTGGGCGACGAGCTGATGCAGGCGCTGGAAGCGCAAGGCTATGCCGAGGGCACGCTGGGCGAGCGCCTGGCCCTGCTGACGGCAGAGGAAGGCCAGCTTTACGAGGACACGCCGGAAGGACGCGAAGCCCTGCTGGCCCGGCTGCGCCAGCATCTGGCAGAGGCGCAGGCGGATGTCAGCGAGGTGATGCCCTATATGCCGCTCACGGTCGTATCAGTACGCGCGGTGCCGGACTTTCTGCAAAGCTCTGCCCCGTCGGCCTTCTATAATGCCGCGCCGGCCAATGGCTCAGCCCCCGCGCAGTTTGAGATCAATCTGGCGGACATGACCGCCTGGCCGGACTTTACGCTGGCCACGCTGGTCTATCACGAGACGATCCCGGGCCACCATCTGGAGAGCGCCCTGACGGCAGAGCGCGCGAACCTGCCGCTGATCCGCCAGATGATCTGGAATGTGGCCTATGGCGAAGGCTGGGGCGTCTATGGCGAAGTGCTGGCCGATGATCTCGGCCTGTATGACGAAGACCCTCTGGGCCGGATCGGCTATCTGCAATCCATGCTGTTCCGGGCGGCGCGCCTGGTGGCGGATACCGGCGTGCATCATATGCGCTGGACCCGGCAGGACGCGATTGACTATCTGACGGAGACGACCGGCCTGCCGCGCGAGGCGATGGCGCAGGAAGTGGACCGCTATACGGTGTGGCCGGGACAGGCGGCCGCCTATTGGGTCGGCGCGAAGCGTATTCTGGATCTGCGCGAACGGGCCCAGCGCGTTCTGGGGCCGGATTTTGACCTGAAAGCCTTCCACAAAGTGGTACTGAACGGCGGCCCGCGCCCCCTGTCCATTCTGGAGGATGATGTGGAACGCTGGTACATCGCAGAGCTGAACGCCAGCAAATAGACCCTCTTTGGCCGTCAAACCAACGTGCCCCTGCCCCAAAACGGCCATGACTGGATTACCATCCTGTCATACAGTGGACGCATATTGGAGGGACACACATGCACATCAAACGGATTATTCTGGGAAGCGTGGCCGCCGCCACATTATTGGCAGCCTGTCAGAGCGAAACAGCGCCAGGGGACGAGGCGGCTTCGGAAACAATCATCGTCACGGCCAACCGCGCCGAGGATTATTCGCCCACGCCACCTCCCCCAGCCCCGCCGCCACCCGCAATGGCCGGTATGGTGAGCCAATCGAGAGCGATGGTCTCACCGATGCCAATGCCGCAGCCGGAGTTCCGGGATCAGTATGAAGATGTGGAGGCCAATCCGGTCAAACTGGTCAGTGAAGAGCCGGTCTCGACCTTTTCCATTGATGTAGACACAGCCTCCTACGCCAATGTTCGCCGCTTCCTGGAGAGCGGCGTGCTGCCGCCCAAGGATGCGGTGCGCATCGAAGAGCTCATCAATTATTTTGATTACACCTATCCCCAGCCCGGCGCGGAGGAGGCCCCCTTCTCCACCCAGGTGAACATCATGCCGTCTCCATTCGCGGAGGGACGCGAACTGATGCAGATCGGCATTCAGGGCCGCGACATTGACCGGAACGCAAGGCCGCCGGTGAATTTGACCCTTCTGATGGATGTCTCCGGCTCCATGTTCTCAGACGACAAGCTGCCGCTGGCCAAGCAGGCGATCAAGCTGATGCTGGACGAGATGGAGCCGACCGACACGATTGCCATCGTCGTTTATGCCGGGGCCGCCGGTGAAGTGCTGGAGCCGACGCCCGTCAGCGACAAGCGCAAGATTGTTGCCGCGCTGGAAGGCCTGCAGGCCGGTGGATCGACCGCAGGTGGCGAAGGCCTGCGTCTTGCTTACTCCTTGGCGGAAATGGGCATGAAGGAAGATGCGGTGAACCGCGTCATGCTGCTGACCGATGGCGATTTCAATGTCGGCATTTCAGACCCCGAACAATTGGAAGATTTCGTTTCGCGCAAGCGGGAAACGGGCATTTACCTCTCCGTGATCGGATTTGGCCGCGGCAATTACAATGATGCGATGATGCAGAAGATCTCGCAGGCCGGGAACGGCACGGCGGCCTATGTCGATACGCTGAGCGAGGCCCGCAAGGTGCTGGCGGATGATCTGTCCGGCAACATGTTTCCGATTGCGGACGATGTGAAGATCCAGGTGGAGTTCAACCCGGCACGCGTCGCCGAGTATCGTCTGATCGGCTACGAAACCCGCATGCTGGACCGCGAAGACTTCAATAATGACAAGGTGGATGCTGGGGATATCGGTGCCGGTACCAGCGTGACGGCGATCTATGACATCACGCCGGTCGGCTCATCCGCCACACAGATTGATCCCCTGCGCTATGGCGACAAGGGCAAGCCGGCGGGGGATCCGTCCGGGGAGTATGCCTTTGTGAAACTGCGCTACAAGGCGCCGGGCGCGGCAGACTCTGTTCTACTGGAACGTCCTGTCACGACGGCAGACCGCGTGGACAGTGCGGACGCCGCCCCGCAATGGGCCCGCTTTGCCACGGCGGTGGCGGGCTTTGGCGAAATGCTGAAAGGGGGTGAGACCCTCGGCACCGGTTTCGGGTGGGAGGCAATCCGAAATCTGGCATCCGGCGCCAAGGGCCCCGATGAGTTTGGCTATCGGGCAGAATTCATTGAGCTGACTCGGCTGGCAGAGACGGCCGAGGCACAGGCCGCCCTGAACACGCCGAGCCGGGAAGACTAGCCTCAGGCGGCGATCGGCGCCGCGTCAGCCCGGTTGTGACCTGAAAAGCAGACCGGGCTGAAGCCCTCTTCAATGTCGGCGGCCATCGCCTTGCGGGCCGTCGCATCAAATTCCAGCGCCACAAAGACCGCATTCGCGCCATAGCGCTCAGCATCCGCCAGCGCCCAGATCGGCTGAACATCATTCGGCCGCCCGGACAACTCAACAACACGAATGATGCGCCATCCATATGTGTCGGGGGCAGCGAAAATCGCCACACCGGCCGTGCGCGCCCAGGGCGCTTCTGTTGCAACACGCTGGAACTGCCAAGCTTTACCGGACTGTCCCCGAAATCTGACTTCGATACCCATGTTCATGCTCCGTTCTGGTATATATGTTCCTATAATGTTCCAGAACGTTCCGCAAGAAGTTTTTAGTTAACAGTGGGTTAACGCATTGCGTGAAATTTATTCGACTACCCGGAAGCGACTGCGGTCGAAAACCCGTAATACCTGCAACAGATCACGTCCCCGGCGCAGCACCTGCCCAGCCTGTCCGTAGACGACGTACTGGCCTTGCATGTTTGCGAGATGGGGCTGTTTTTCTATGCGCCAGGTGGGGTTTTCGGCATGGCGGCGGAAGATGGCAAAAATGGCATGGTCCTTGTGCATACCAATCGCGTAATCCCTTGCCTGGCCTGACATGACGAGCCGGCCATAGACATCGAGAATCGGTTGCATCTCAGTTTTGTGGAAAGCGATTCGCGGTTCCGGGGGCGTTATCTTGTGCGGTGTTTCAGCCATTTCTCCCTTTCTCGACTCTCCCGTCACGCGAAAACATGACGTTTAAGCTCGCCTAACGATGATTTAATGCGAATTCAGGGCAATTGGGGCAGATTTGCCATGTTTCCGCCTTGCGTGCGCCCTGCACGGCGATCATCTTTGAATGGTCGGGCGGAGGTGTTTACCAGGCACCCCGGACCCATCAGCCCCCCCAGCCCCCTGGGGCGCTTGATCAGCTTCTGCCCGACATCTTATCCCTTCCATCCGATACCTACTTGTTTCCGGACCTATTGGGACGCGAGACGGGCAAGGCGTCAAGAAGGGGTTTGGCAACACGGCCCAGATTTCGGCCAATGCCGGAGGCTTGGGCCAGTCGTCTGTCGATGAATATTCCAAGCTCTTCATCAGAAGGATGGTCCAGCCACTTCATGACTATGGATGGCAGGGCGGCGGCCAGAAGGCCGCGCTTGGAATATCGATTATAATCTGTCGCGGTGTCGCCTGCGGCGTCCCACACCATGTCGGCGACCTTCCAGGTCCGCTGCAGGGCGGGCGCGGCGCTCCAGGGCAGCATGCCCTTGATGGCAGCGCGCCGGACGGCTTCTCTATGGGGCTCCAGCGCCTCCAGCCAGGCCAGAATGCCTGCGCGCACTTTCCCGGGCACCTTGAGCTGGCTCATATCCTGCGCAGCGAGCGTGTCACGCGCTGTGTCGGCAGCCTGGTCAAAGAAGGCATCGATCAGGTCTGTTACGCCATTTGGCGCCGCCAGAGCCTGCTCTCCAGGCGACAAACCAGCCGAATCGGCCGCTTTGGTGGCGGCCGCCTCAGTCCAGCCGTCAAAAGGCACTTCCGGAAGCAGGGAATCCAACCAGCGGAACCGAAGGGTTTGGGACGGCGTTGTAGACATAACTGAACCTCATGGCTTAAGGGGCTTGGCCAAAGCCCTACACCCGTGATATAGGCGCCGCTTCCCGGTCTGTCAGGCCGACACATAACCGCATCGGGGCGACGCCCCAAACGAATGGAGAAGAACAATCGTACAGATCGTCGTCCGCGATAACAATGTTGAGCAAGCCCTGCGCGCCCTGAAGAAAAAGATGCAGCGCGAAGGTTTGTTCCGGGAAATGAAGGCCCGTCAGTACTTCGAAAAACCTTCCGAGAAGAAAGCCCGCCAGCGCGCAGAAGCTGTTCGCCGCGCTCGCAAGCTTGCTCGTAAGCGCGCTCAGCGCGAAGGCCTGGTATAGGCCCTTCCCGGTTATCCGGTTTCTTTAAAAGCCCTGCCAGCCCGCGCTGGTGGGGCTTTTTGCTTTTTGGCCTCCCCTTCCGTCAGCATTGCAGCCCGCCTGATCCGCGTGTTGAATGCAGAAAACAAACTGGTGAGGAGATGCCGCGTCATGCCAATCAATGTTGAAGCCCTGGGATCAAAGGGCACCCCGCGCAGCTGGGCGTGGAATTCGAAGGACGCGCTGCTCTATGCGCTGGGCGTTGGCGCGGGAATGGCCGATCCGGTCGGCTCCGAGCTGGAATTCACCACAGAGAACACGATGGGCGTGGACCAGAAAGTGCTGCCGACCTTTGGCGTGCTGGCCGGCTTCAATGCGACAGGCGGCAAAAGCGCAATGTCGAATGCCGGCACCTATGATCCGCGCATGCTGGTACATGGCGAACAGGGCATCCGCCTGCACCGCCCGATTCCGGTAGAGGGCGAGATCACGCTAGTGGACGAGATCACCGGCATTTACGACAAGGGCAAAGGTGCAGTCATTTCCACAAAGGCGGTCGCCACGCTGAAGGCCGACGACCAGCCGCTGTTAGAGCTGACCTCGTCTGTCTTCATTGTCGGCGAAGGCGGCTTTGGCGGGGACCGAGGCCCGGCGGACACATCCAACAAGGCGCCCGAGCGCGAACCGGATATCAGCGTCACCTATCAGACCCGCGAGGACCAGGCCCTGCTCTACCGGCTGAGCGGGGATCGCAATCCGCTGCACTCCGACAAGAAATTCTCGGATGTGGGCGGGTTCCCGAAACCCATCCTGCACGGCCTGTGCACCTATGGCTTTACCGGCCGGGCGCTGCTGGCCTCGCTTTGCGACAATGATCCGGCGCGGTTCAAGGCGATGGAGGGCCGCTTTTCATCCCCCGTGCTGCCGGGGGAGACGCTGACCATCCGGATATGGACCGGCGAAGGCGCAGACGGCACCGCCATATTCCAGACCGTCGGCGGCGATGGCCGGGTGGTGCTGAACAATGGCGGCTTTGAGTTTGGGTGAGCCTGTATACTGACGGGACAAGGTGGCCCCTAAGCCGCCTTCCCTTTCAGGCCGATCATGCGCTTCAGGGCGCTGCCCATGTCTCCGATGCCCGCGCCGTGCACGGCACCTGCGCGGTAAACCTTGGTAGCCCCCCACAGGACCAGAGCCGTGGTAGCGGCCATGATCCCCATCTGCGCCAGAATTTCCCACATGGGCGGATCCTGCGGCATCCGAAGGATCAGCAAGAAGGGCGTGAAGAACGGAATCCACGACGCGATGTCGACAATCGGGGAGCCCGGGTCCTGAAAGGCGATGAAGATGGCAAACATCGGCAGCATCAGCAGGATCATCATCGGGCTGAGCAGGGTCTGCGCCTCCTGAATTGTATCGCAAAGGGAGCCGAGCGCCATGAAGATGACGCCATACATGACATAGCCCAGAAGGAAGCTGATAAGGCCCGGCACAATAATGGTCGGGTTTGCCAGCGCCGACAGAAAGGGCGCGATCAGACTGCCTGTGCCGGGCACCTGGGAGGCAATCACACTTGCGCCGACAAAGGCGAACAGCCCCCATGAGATCATCATGGTGGAGGTGACCGCGAACACGGCCAGCAGTTTGCCTGCCAGCAATTGCGGCAGCTTCACAGAGGTCAGCAGCGTGTCGAAGATCTTGTTGGAGCGTTCCTCGATCGTGCCCATCAGCAGATACTGGATGATCGAGAACACCATCAGCCAGAGGAAGTAAGCGAGCCCGCCCGCAACGAACATCGGCGCGCGGTCTGCCATGGTGACGTCTGCGCCCTCTGCGGTCTGTTCTGCCTCAGGCCGGATACGCTTGGCCGGCACCTTGAAGGCGGATTCGTCGACATTCTTGAGGAAATCCTCGCCAAGGCCTGCATCCTTCAAGGCCTCACGCCGCGCGAGCCGCAACATGGCGTCTTCGGTCAGATAGCGCAGCTGGGTGACGTTTACGTCGTCACTCCAGTATTCCAGCTCATCCTTGTCGGAAGACAGGACAAGCGCCGCAAAGAGCGGCTTGTCGCCCACAGGGCCGGAAACGGTCTTCTCTCCCAGCAGGTAGGGGCGCAGGCCATCAATCGTGTCAGCCGGTGCAGGCACGCGAATGAATTTCCGGTCTGCCTGCGTATTGGAAATCTGCGCGCTGGTTTCATCCGGCATATCCATCTGTTCGGCCAGTTGGCTGGCCGTTTCGCGGTCAGCCTCCTCCCGGCGCTGGAACTCGGCCTCGATGGCATCGGCGTAGAGCGTCGTACCGGGCTCGACCACAGCGTAATAGCGCACAGGCGAGGACTGCGCGGCAAAGCCTGCCAGACTGCCACCAATGATCATGAAAAAGGGCACGGCGGCCAGGCTGAGCCAGAAGCCCCATGCCTTCACATAGCCCAGATAGTCTCGGCGGAAGATCAGCAATATGTTGCGCATCAGGCGGCCTCCCCTTCTGCCGCTTCAGAGGCAGCAAGCGCCTCGGCATCCGCTTCTCCCACCAGAGAAACGAAGACATCCCGCAACCGGGCCTCATCTGGCGCAAAGCCCCGAATGGGCGCGCCTGCCTCCAGCGCCGCACGCAGGGCATCCTGCGCCTCCCGCCCGCGCGGCAGTTC
>Ga0209578_10001597_pt1 | contig 20600 bp, 17 predicted proteins | sample tdAd472_FD_187127 | JGI IMG/M metagenome (GOLD analysis project Ga0209578, IMG submission 187127) | Marine sediment microbial communities from the Atlantic coast under amendment with organic carbon and nitrate - tdAd47.2 (SPAdes)... | ecosystem: Environmental > Aquatic > Marine > Coastal >...
GATAAGCAGCTGCCGATCCGGCCAAGAAAGCGTTGTCAGACAGACAGGCGCGTGCGCCCTTTGGCCCGGCGAGCCTTGATAACAAGACGGCCGTTCTTGGTACGCATCCGGGCACGGAAACCGTGGCTGCGCTTGCGCTTTAAATTGCTTGGTTGAAAAGTTCTCTTCATGGCGCAATCCGTTCCCAAATAATTGAATGCCCGCGCTAAGCGCGGGCCAAAACAGGGCGCGCAGATTACTGTTTTTATGCCCCACCTGTCAACTGCTTTAGTCCCGCGCATACGATTGCCTAAAGCGCTGGTTTCCCGGTTTTTGCATTGCCTTTTCGCGCCGGTGTCTTGGCTGGCGGGAAATGCCTGGCGGTTGTGGATAACTTCCAGTCAGCGCGTTAGACTTGTCGGTCATTCGCTTTATAAAGCACAGCAAACCGAACGGGGACCTACCTTTGCAAGGCTCACTCTGGCAACAATGTCTGGAGCGGCTCGAGAGCGAGCTGCCTGAACAACAGTTCAATACCTGGATCAGGCCTTTGCATGCGATCGAAACAGGCCAGGATCTCAAATTGCTGGCACCCAACCGCTTCGTACTGGATTGGGTAAAAGAACACTACATAAACAATATCAAGGATACTGTCGACACCCTCTGTAAGGAGGAGCCGCTGCGGGTGGAACTCGAAATAGGGTCGCAGACAACCGTTGCCAAAGTCACTACGGAACGCAGGAGCGATGAATCGCCGCCAAGAGTAGACCGGCGCCGTGAAAAAAGGGAACTGCCGCGTGGCAACTTGAACCCCGGCTTCACGTTCGACAGTTTTGTGGAAGGAAAATCCAACCAGCTCGCCCGTGCTGCGTCCACCCAGATCGGAGAAAATCCCGGCAGTGCCTATAATCCGTTGTTTATCTACGGAGGTGTCGGTCTGGGCAAAACCCACTTGATGCACGCGGTAGGGCACATGATCGTATCCAATCGGCCCGATGCCCACGTGGTGTATCTGCACTCAGAGCGTTTTGTAGCGGATATGGTCAAAGCGCTACAACATAACGCCATGAACGAATTCAAGCGTTATTACCGTACCGTTGACGCACTTTTAATCGACGATATTCAGTTTTTTGCCGGTAAAGAGCGCTCCCAGGAAGAATTCTTTCACACCTTCAACGCTCTTCTGGACAGCCACAGCCAGATCATCCTGACCTGTGACCGCTATCCCAAAGAGGTCAAAGGTCTTGAAGAACGACTCAAATCCCGCTTCGGCTGGGGGCTTACCGTGGCTATTGAACCACCGGAACTCGAAACACGGGTTGCCATTCTGGTCAACAAGGCGACTCAGACCAACGTTGACTTACCCAATGATGTGGCCTTTTTTATCGCCAAACGCATTAACTCCAATGTTCGCGAACTGGAGGGTGCATTGAGGCGTGTCATTGCCAGCGCCCGGTTCACCGGCCGCAGCATCGACATCAAATTCACCAAGGAAGCGTTGCGCGATCTACTGGCGCTGCAGGACAAACTGGTTTCAATTGATAACATCCAGACAACTGTCGCCGAATACTACAAGATTCGCGTCGCTGATCTGCATTCAGCGCGACGCACCCGTTCCATTACCCGGCCGCGACAGGTTGCCATGGCCTTGGCCAAAGAGCTGACCGGTCACAGCTTACCGGAGATCGGTTCATCTTTTGGCGGGCGAGACCACACTACGGTGATGCATGCCTGCCGCAAGGTGAATGAATTGAAAGAGTCAGACCTCAGAATTGCCGAGGACTATAGCAACCTGTGGAGAATTCTAACCACATGATGTGGATAAACGGTGAATAAAGTTGCCGCGGAAAAGTTTTCCGATATTATCCACAGCTGATCCACAGTTTGCAGGCGCGTTACCAGAACCCGGAAAACTTCGTAACAAATTGATATACAAGAAATTAATAGAACTATCAACAGCCTGACAGCTTACTAATAACAGTAACTAGAGATATATAAAGGATATATATTTATATGAAATTCACTATTGACCGGGAGTCCATACTTAAACCTCTCCAGCAAGTCATTGGTGTAGTAGAACGCCGTCAGACGCTACCGGTGTTAGGTAATTTACTGGTTGTTGCCAGTAAGGAAGGCTTACAGATAACAGCGACAGATCTTGAAGTCGAGATCCAGGCAAAAGCACCGGTTGATATCGATGAGGGCGGAGAAATAACACTGCCAGCTCGCAAGTTGATCGATATCTGCAAAGCGCTGCCTGAAAATGCGCAAATCGAGTTTTACTTTCAGGATCAGAAAGCACAGATCCGTTCCGGTAAAAGTCGCTTCAGTTTATCGACATTGCCTGCCGGTGATTTTCCGGTGGTGGAAAAAGTGCACAGCGACTATCAGTTTTCAATTTCACAAAGCAAATTTAAAGAGCTGATCGATCGTACTCAATTTTCCATGGCCCAGCAGGATGTACGCTATTACCTGAATGGCTTGATGCTGGAGATCGGTAACGGTTTATTACGTGCTGTGGCAACCGATGGGCACCGACTGGCGCTCTGTGATATGGAAGTCGATCTCAAACTCGGTGATTCCTGCCAGGTGATAGTTCCGCGCAAGGGTATTCAGGAGCTGCAGCGTTTGCTTGAAGGCAGCGATGACCCTGTCCAGGTGGAAGTGGGCAGCAACCATATCCGTATACGTACCGATGATGTTTGTTTTACATCCAAGCTGGTGGACGGGCGCTTTCCGGATTATGACCGTGTTGTTCCCAAAGGCGGGGATAAGCTGGTTGTTGCCGATCGTGAATTGTTCCGCCGGGCTTTGTCCAGGACCTCGATACTTTCAAACGAGAAATATCGTGGTATTCGCCTTAATCTTGAAAAAAATAATGTTAAAATACAAGCGCATAATCCAGAACAGGAAGAGGCCGACGAAGAATTTGAAGTTGACTATCAGGGCGGTGGCCTGGAAATCGGTTTTAATGTGACCTACTTGCTGGATGTACTGTCGACGGTGCGTAGCGATAAAGTAGAGATTACTCTCAGCGATTCCAATAGCAGCTGCCTCATCCGCCAGCCGGGAACTGAACAGTATCGCTATGTGGTAATGCCGATGCGGTTATAAAAGGCAGTAACGATTTCAATGATAAAACTTGTCCCTGTGAATCATCCGGCCTGATTTCAGATCACAGCCAGTGCCTTTTGTTCCTTTAAGCTCTTTAAGTCACTGATGCAGCTGCGGTCAGGATGAGCCCTGCTTCAGGCGAATCGGTTCGGGTGCACGAGCCATCCTCGGCGTCCTTCTGCCGGTACGGTCTAATTTTTTATTACACTGCGATCCCCCCATTATTTGTGGTAGCCGCGTTGATCAATCAAGGCTAAGGGGGCTGTTGTTCTCAATGCCTCTTACTTCACTTTCTATCGATCAGTTTCGAAATCTGGCACCCGTTACCCTGCAGTTTTCTCCCCAATTAAATCTTTTCATTGGTGCGAATGCCGCGGGCAAAACGAGTTTGCTTGAATCCCTGTATACCCTCGCCAGAGCCCGTTCATTTCGAACCAGAAGCCTGGATAAGGCTATACAAAACGGTGCTACAGGTTTCCAGTTGGTCGCCATGGTAAGGACAGCACAGGATCGTGACATCCCGGTGGGATTGAAGTTTAGTGATAAAAAGCTCGTTGCGCGCATCAACGGCCAACCGGTTACGCGATTGTCAGACCTGGCGGCGCTATTCCCTGTCCAGTGGCTTGGCGGTAATTTGCATAGGTTGATCGAAGAAGGACCAGGATATCGGCGCCAATACCTCGACTGGGGGTTGTTTCACGTGAAACCTGCCTATGTGGCGGTCTGGAAAAGGTTCCATAAGTTATTGAAGCAGAGAAATGCTGCGTTGCGATCGGGTGTTACCACAAAAGAGGTTCATGCATGGGATTATGAACTGGCAAACAGCGCAGAAGAGCTTCACCAGTTCAGGGAGAACTATATCTTGGACCTTGCTGAAGTCATAAAGAGTGTAAGCCGGGAACTACTCGATTTACAGGAAGATGTACAGATTTCGTACCGGAAAGGTTGGCCGTTGGAAATGCCTTATCGCAAAGCACTGAAAGTGGGATTAGACAAGGATAGGGAGCAGAAATACACCCGAACCGGCCCACAAAGAGCAGAGCTTCTTTTTCTTTACAGAAACAGACCAGTCAATGAATGCTTTTCCCGGGGCCAGCAGAAACTGTTTGTTCTTGCGCTGCAAGTCGCTCAGGCAAGCCTGTTAAGGCAGCTAACCCAGCAAACGAGCCTGTTCCTGATGGATGACCTCGGGGCAGAGCTGGATACTGAGAATCAGCGGCGCGTTATGTGTTTGCTCCAGTCAATCGAAGCCCAGTCGTTCGTGACTGCAATCGATGATCCGGGGGAATCGGACTGGAATGTGGACGAGATCAACCGGTTTCACGTGAAACACGGATTTGTCTCTGAGGTGTTATAATCCCCAGGTTCAATCGGGATAACAACTTATGAGTAAAGATTCCAATTACGATTCTTCTAATATCAAGGTTCTGAAGGGACTTGATGCGGTTCGAAAACGACCGGGCATGTACATCGGTGATACCGATGATGGTACAGGCTTACACCATATGGTGTTTGAGGCCGTTGATAATTCGATTGATGAGGCGCTGGCTCATTATTGTTCAGAGATCTCTGTCAAGCTGCATAGCGATAACTCGGTGACCATTACAGATGATGGCAGAGGGATACCGGTTGATATTCATCCGGAGGAAGGGCGCTCAGCCGCAGAAGTCATTATGACGGTGCTGCATGCCGGCGGGAAATTTGACGATAATTCCTACAAGGTTTCCGGCGGCCTGCACGGTGTCGGCATATCTGTCGTCAATGCGTTATCGGAGTACCTGAAGTTAACGATTCGACGTGATGGCAACATTCATTACCAGGAATACATCAATGGTGAGCCAAAGGAACCATTAAAGGCGATTGGTGATACCGATCAGACTGGCACAGAGGTCAGATTCAAGCCAAGTGACAGCATTTTCGGCGATACCGAGTTTCATTACGATATTCTCGCCAAGCGATTGCGAGAATTATCGTTCCTCAACTCTGGCGTTCGCATAAAACTGACCGATGAACGCAGTGAAAAGCAGGATGTTTTTGAATACCAGGGTGGCATCCGGGCCTTTGTCGAGCATTTGAATAAAAACAAGACACCACTGCATCAGAACGTTTTTTACCTCACCGGCCAGAAGGACGGTGTCGGTGTTGAAGTCGCGATGCAATGGAATGATTCCTACCAGGAAAATATTTTCTGTTTCACCAATAACATTCCCCAGCTGGACGGTGGCACGCACCTGGCGGGTTTCCGCGCTGCGCTGACGCGTACACTGAATCAGTATATGGAAACGAAGGTCAATAAGAAGAACAAGGTGAATACCACCGGTGACGATGCCCGGGAAGGATTGACCGCGGTGCTTTCTATCAAAGTGCCTGATCCGAAGTTTTCATCCCAGACTAAAGACAAGCTGGTATCGTCAGAAGTGAAGGGGGTGGTTGAATCCACGATTTCAGAGAAACTTGAAAGTTATCTACTTGAAAATCCAGCAGATTCTAAAGCCATTACCGCTAAAATCGTGGAAGCGGCGATGGCTCGCGAGGCGGCTCGAAAAGCGCGCGAAATGACGCGGCGTAAGGGGGCACTGGATATCGCGGGTCTGCCCGGCAAGCTGGCTGACTGTCAGGAACGTGATCCGGCGCAAAGTGAACTGTACCTGGTCGAGGGTGATTCAGCCGGCGGATCGGCTAAACAGGGCAGGGATCGAAAAACCCAGGCGATTCTTCCACTCAAAGGCAAGATTCTCAATGTAGAGAAAGCCCGGTTTGACAAAATGCTGTCTTCCGCAGAGGTTGGCACCTTGATCACGGCTCTGGGCTGCGGAATCGGTCGGGATGAATTCAATATCGAAAAACTGCGTTATCACCGCATCATTATCATGACCGATGCGGATGTTGACGGATCGCATATTCGTACCCTGCTGCTCACCTTCTTCTACCGCCAGATGCCGGAGCTTATCGAGCATGGCTATGTCTATATTGCTCAGCCGCCGCTGTATAAGGCCAAGAAAGGAAAACAAGAGCAATATGTTAAAGATGATATGGCATTACAGGACTATCTCCTGCAGGCTGCTCTGCAGAAAGCCAGTTTATACGTGAGTGAAGATGCACCCGCTTTACAAGGACCGGGTCTGGAAAATCTCGCCAAACAATATATTGCTGTGGTGACGTCGATTCACCGTCTCGCACGTCGTTATAGCCTCATGGTACTGGAGAAGATGCTGTATATGCCTGCTCTGGACGACGTTGAACTGCACGATATTGACAAGGTGCAGAGCTGGTGTAAGGAGCTCGTGGAACGTATCAACAGCCATCAGAAAGCAGGTGAACGTTGCGAAATCGATGTCGTACGGAACGTTGAGCACGAAGGCTTCGTTATCAACATCCGTAAATTGACACACGGTATCCTTTCCAGTGAGCACCAGATCCCGAGTGAGTTTTTTTCCAGTGCAGAGTACGGGCGCATGGTCGAGCTGGGCAAACAGCTGGATGGCCTGTTAGGCAGTGACGCCTATGCTCAACGTGGTGACAAACAGAAGCAGGTCTCCAGCTTTAAACAGGTCATGGACTGGCTCATGGAGGAGGCCAAGCGTGGACGACAAATACAGCGTTACAAGGGACTGGGTGAGATGAATCCTGAACAACTATGGGAAACTACCATGAACCCGGATACCCGTCGCATGTTGCAGGTGCAGATTGAGGACGCGGTTGCAGCTGACGAGATTTTCACGACTTTAATGGGTGACCAGGTTGAACCGCGCCGCGATTTTATTGAGACCAATGCATTGTCCGTTTCCAATCTGGATGTCTAGTCCATATTTCTTTCAGTCTTAGCCACGAAGGTTGCAAAAGAATATAACGGGTTATTCAGGCGTGCGCAGTCGGGTCGTCATAAACTTTCGGAACCGTCGGCCGCACGAGCCCAGGGACGGGCGAAGGTAGCGCAATGCAGGAGCAATTGCCGGGAGACGCGGCCGTCGAGCGCACAGGGATGTATTCACAAGGTGAATTGCGTAGCAAGAGAGGGTGCCCTGGGGTTCAGCGTGTTCCGAAAGTTTATGACGACCCGACTGCGTACGCCTTAGTTAGTACAAGAACCGAGAGAAATGTGTATCAGGAGCCGGCTTGTGATGAGGTCTCTGAATCGTTCAAACCATATTGATGGTGTTTAAGAGTTGTAATCGCGGCCATCTCGGTTTCTATCCACTGTTTCGCTTCGGCAAGTATCAGTGGCGCTGATTTGTTTTTTGTCTCTATAGAGGGTCCGATACGAACCTGTATCACGCCGGGACGTTTTATAAATTTTCTTCTTGGCCAGTATTCACCGGCATTATGGGCGATCGGTGTCACGGGATAACCGGTACGTTCCGCCAACATCGCTCCACCAATCCGATAGCGACCCGTCTTGCCAGGTGCAATACGGGTGCCCTCTGGAAATATAATAATCCAGCGGCCTTTTTCCAGCCGTTCACGGCCCTGTCGAACCAACTGATCAACAGCCTTTCTCCCGGCTCCGCGGTCTAAAGCGATCGGATCCATCATAAAGACAGCCCAGCCAAATACGGGTACCCAGAGCAGTTCACGCTTGACGACCCATGACTGGGTTGCAAACCAGCAATGAAGCGAGGTGGTTTCCCAGGTAGACTGGTGTTTGGAAAAAATAATGCCCGGCGTGTCCGGAATGTTTTCAGTCCCCTTAATTTCATAGCGTAGATTGCAGGTGACCTGCAGCGACCAGAGCACCAGCCTTGACCATGTGCGGCTGAGCACGAAACGTTTTTCCAACGGGAAAGGGAAACTCAAGACCAGCAGTGCCGTAAATATCAGGATAAGAAATGCAAAAACAATCCAGAAAATAAGGGAGCGAAGGTACAAGGAAACCATCCCTGTTTGCAGCTTATCTTCATTCAATGTCAGAAAACCTCCACATCAATTTCTCTCCGGAGCTGCCCGCTATGGTTACCCTGGAATGTGAAAATATATTGAATAAACAATAACTAATAATTTTTGTATGGTGTTAAGTATAATTGGTTTTATTACGATATATCAAACGTACTATAATATTAGTTAAGCCTGTAATTATTTTCATAACCCTATTATTTATTCCATATCCCTGAATTCAGACACTCGAATGCGGCCATTGACCATGCGCGAATCACGTTGCATTAAGCCGTCCATTTTTTTCCAGAAAGCTTGGCGCAAATCAAAATCAGCGGCAATCGCGGTACCGACCAGCAGAATGAACAGGTCAGCAACTTCTTCTGCGAGGTTTTCCTGGCTTTTCCCTTTGGTGATACAGGAAGAAATTTCGCCGAGTTCCTCGGCCATCAATGCCAGCCGGTAGGTCATCTCTTCGCCACCGGTATTCTTGAAGTCGTGCTTGTCATGGAAGGCCTGTACGGCATCCAGCATAGCCTGGTAGGAGTCCCGGTCAGACATAAATACCTCAGTTCTGTAAACGTGAAAGATCAGCAACCCTGAGAAACAGCTTACTGAGGTTCTGTAGCAGCGAGAGTCTGTTGGCGCGTAACGTCTCATCATCGATCATAACCATAACCTGGTCAAAGAAGGCATCAACGTTTTCGCGCAGACCGGCCAGCTGCTTGAGCGCCGGTGTGTAATCACCCGCTTCCATTAAAGGAATCACGGCTGTACTCATGCTGCCGAGTTGTTCGGCCAGCTGTTTTTCAGCATCGTCAACAAGACAGTCAACATCGACTTTGTCCGGTATGTTTTGATCGGTCTTCTTAAGGATGTTAGCGATACGTTTGTTGGCAGTCGCCAGACTTTCCGCTTCCGGCAACCGGCGGAAAACCCGGCAGGCCTGAATACGCCGGTCAAAATCCAGTAAGCGCGTCGGTCGCGTTGCCAGCACGGCATCGATCAGGTCGACTTCGACCCCGGACTCCTGGTAGTAAGCACGCAGGCGATCCATTACATAGCCAAACACGTCAGCGGTCGCTGCCGCGGCATTCACGGAGGGTTGGAACGTCTCTGCAGCGTTGTGCAACAGCACCTCAAGATCGATATCCAGTTCTTTTTCGATACAGATACGTACCACACCCAGCGCGGCGCGGCGCAGCGCGAAGGGATCCTTATCGCCGCTGGGTTGTTGCCCGATCGCAAAGATACCGATCAGACTGTCGAGGCGGTCGGCGAGAGCCAGCACTTGCCCGGTGACACTGTCTGGCAACTGATCACCGGCAAAGCGCGGACGATAATGTTCCTCGATGGCACAGGCTACTGCGTCGGCTTCGCCATCGTGACTGGCGTAGTAACGCCCCATGATGCCCTGCAGGTCAGGGAATTCGTAAACCATGCTGGTGAGCAGATCACACTTGCATAAACGGGCGGCTCTTGCTGCGTCCGAGCTGTTGCCGCCGACCTGCACAGCGATTTCGGCGGCCAGTTTTTCAACGCGTGCCTGTTTGTCGAACAGGCTACCCAGTTTTTTCTGATAAACCATGCTGCGTAAACCGTCAATGTGGCTTGCCAGGGGCTGCTTGCAATCCTGATTCCAGAAAAAAGCGGCGTCGGCGAGGCGTGGACGTATGACACGTTCATTTCCAGCCAGAATCTGTTGTGGATCTTTACTGTCCAGGTTGGCAATGGCTATGAAATATGGCAGCAGCTTGCTGTTTTCATCCATGACGGGAAAGTATTTCTGGTGGTCCTGCATGCTGGAAACCAGAGCTTCCGGTGGTATTTGCAGAAACTGCTTATCGAATCGCCCCGACAGTGCTACCGGCCATTCAACCAGCGCGGTGACTTCATCCAGCAGTTCATCGTCGATAACGGCCCGACCATTCAGTTGTTGCGCCTGCTCCAGGACTTGTGCACGAATCGCCTCCCGGCGTGTCGCGATATCGGCCAGTACGCGGCCTTCGCTTTCGAGTAACGGCAGGTAGGCCTCGGGCTCGCCGATATATATCGGCTGCGGGTGATGGAAGCGGTGCCCCTGTGTGTAACGGCCAGCCTTTATGCCAAGTATGTCGGCGTCTATGATCTCATCACCGAACAGAAGCACTACCCAGTGTACCGGACGTACAAACTCATGGTCGCGATCACCCCAACGCATACGCTTGGGGATGGGTAATCCGGCCAGCGACTTTCGCACCATATCAGGAACCAGTTCGGAAACTGGTTTGCCTTTCTCTACAGCGCGAAAGGAAAGCCAGCTACCTTTCCTGGTCTCCAACTGGTCCAGCTGTTCGACGTCGACACCGCAGGATCTGGCGAAACCCGTAGCCGCCGGTGTGGGGCAACCGTCGTCATCGAATGCGGCTGCCAGTGCCGGCCCACGGCGGACCGTTTCGCGGTCCTGCTGAGAGACCGGCAGCTGCTTGATTAACAGTGCCAGACGGCGTGGAGTCGCATAGGCGTAGACCTGCGAGGGTTTCAGTGCTGCGGCGTCGAGACCCTTATGCATACCTTCGGCAAAGGCATCGGACAATCGGTGCAGGGCTTTCGGCGGTAATTCTTCTGTTCCTATTTCAATAAGCAGATCGCGCTTCTCAGTCATGAGCGGACTTCCTGCAACAGCATCGGGAAGCCCAGTGATTCGCGTCGCTGGTAATAGGCTTTAGCCACATCTCTGGCCAGTGTGCGCACCCGCAGGATGAAGCGCTGACGTTCTGTGACAGAAATCGCGCTGCGTGCATCCAGCAGGTTAAAGGTGTGCGATGCTTTCAACATGAGTTCATAGGCGGGCAACGGCAAGCCGGCTTCAATGAGCGATTGACTGTCCTTCTCGCAAACATCAAACCAATGGAACAATTCCCCGGTGTTGGCGTGTTCAAAATTATATGCAGACATCTCCACTTCGTTCTGGTGAAACACATCACCGTACAGGACCTTGCCTTGGGGGCCATCCGCCCACAGCAGATCAAATACACTTTCCACACCTTGCAGATACATGGCAATACGCTCGAGGCCATAGGTGATTTCGCCACTGACAGGTTTGCAATCCAGGCCGCCCACCTGCTGAAAATAAGTGAACTGGGTGACCTCCATGCCGTTCAACCATACTTCCCAACCCAGTCCCCAGGCGCCCAGGGTTGGCGATTCCCAGTTATCCTCCACAAAGCGGATGTCGTGTACGAGGGGATCGAGTCCCAGTTCTCTCAGGGAATCGAGGTACAGTTCCTGAATATTGTCAGGACTGGGTTTCAGCAGAACCTGGAACTGGTAGTAGTGTTGAAGGCGGTTTGGATTTTCGCCGTAACGCCCGTCAGTGGGCCGTCTCGATGGCTGAACATAGGCCGTTCGCCAGGGTTCGGGGCCGATGGAGCGCAGAAAGGTAGCGGGATGAAAGGTCCCTGCACCGACTTCCATATCGTAGGGTTGCAGAAGGACACAGCCCTGCTGTGACCAATAATCCTGCAGAGCCAGAATTAGTCCCTGAAAAGTTGAAGTTTGCGATGTGTTTGAGGCAGTCAAAATAAGTGATCGGGAAATTATCAAAGTCGCGCAGTATAGCTTGAGCAGCCTGAAGGATGTAGGCTAAAGCCATTAAGAAGTATAATTTATTGGCCGATAAACAGAATGAAGGGATGGATGCCGAGGTACTGATTATGAAATCACTGGTGTTACAACCGACCGATGTTGCCCAATGGCATGCGCTGGTTAACGAGGCGCAGGCTGCGTGTCAGTGTAACCTTGATGAATCACTTGAATCTTATCTGGTTTTTCTTTTGATGCGGTTCGCCGAGCGGCCCGATCTGGCCGGCAGGGTTATGGCACTGGAATTCTTGCAGGCACAGCAGGATACAGGGCGCATAACCATGCAACTACGCGATGTTGGCGACCAATGCCTACTTTTTTCCGGACTTTTTCCGCAACTTGCTGAACGCCGCCTGGTCAAGGTGAGCTATTTCGTGGGCATTGGCCAGGCCGCATACGATCAGCTGGCATCCCTGGTGGATTGTCATAGCGACCGCCTTTATAGCCGCTTGGCCGAGGCCTTTGTCGCCATCATGGATGTGTTACAGGCGATGCGGGGCTTGTCGGGTGAAGCCGTGCTTCAACCACTGGCTGCCGCGGAGCTGTGGGCCGATACCGGCAGTCAATCGGCATTACGCAGCCTTGGCGCAACCACCGATGCGTTCCCGGTCAGTCACCCCCGGCAGCTCAAACAGCGTCATTAACAGGTTCACTCCGCCCGCCGGAAATCCCCTCTCAATCGCCTAGCTATGCAAGCCGGGGATTGCGCTAGACTACGCTTCCACGGTTAAATTTTTCACGGTTAAATGACACAGACACGCAAAGCCGCCGCCCTGATCTCCGGCGGCCTGGATTCCCTGCTGGCTGCAAAAGCCATCCTGGATCAGGGTATTCATGTCGAAGGTATTAACTTTTTTACGGGATTTTGTGTGGAAGGTCATACTCACGCCATCCGTAAAAAGGATAAAGCCAAACCCAAACGCAACAATGCGCTGTGGGTGGCGGAACAATTAGGCATCAAACTGCACATCATCGATATCATCGAGGAATACAAGGATATCGTCATCAATCCGAAACACGGTTACGGTGCCAACCTCAATCCGTGCCTGGATTGCAAGATCTTCATGGTGCACAAGGCAAATGAGTGGATAGAAAAAAATGGTTTTGACTTCATTATTACCGGCGAGGTAATTGGCCAGCGCCCTAAGTCGCAGCGCAAGGACACCATGCCGGTTATAGCAAAAGAGTCGGGTGCTAATGAATTGCTGTTGAGGCCGTTATGCGCAAAAAATCTGCCGCCAAGCAAACCGGAACTGGAGCGCTGGGTGGATCGTGAAAAGCTTTACGGCTTCGAAGGGCGTACAAGAAAACCCCAAATGGCTCTGGCGGCCGAGTTCGGTTTTGACGATTATGCTCAACCGGCCGGTGGCTGCTGTTTTCTGACCGATAAACAGTATTCACAAAAACTGGCGGATTTGTGGAAAGCCAGCGGCAGCAAGCGTTACGAGCTCGACGACATCATGCTGCTGAAAGTGGGACGGCATTTACGTCCCCGTCCTCACTTTAAAATGATTATCGGTCGCGAGGACGGAGAAAATAAATTCCTGCACGGTTACCGAAAACAATATACGCATCTATTTACTGTCAGTCACAAGGGACCGCTGGTTTTGATCGACGGAGAGATCACAGCGGAGGATCTTGATCTGGCGGCACAGATCACCGCGCGCTTCAGTCAGGGACGTGACGCGGACAAGGTGGAGGTTGAAGTCCAATTGCTGAATGGCAGCAAGCAGACATTGCATGTCAGACCGATAGCCGGTGAAGCCATACCCAGGGACTGGTATCTTTGAGTCATCATGAACTCGATGCCCGACACATGTTGTGTCCGATGCCGGTGATTCGCACCCAGGAAAAAGCAGAACAATTGAAGCCGGGCGATACTCTGGCGGTAATTTGTACAGATCCCGGTGCTATACACGACATTCCGGCCTGGTGCCGGGTGAATGGGCACGAAATAATCAATATCCGGCAGCAGGAAGAAGAGATCCGTATCAGTGTTCTGATCTGCGATGTATAGTCAAACCATGAATTCTACGGCACAGGAATTAGTAAACAATCCGCGCTACCAGGAAGTACGCAAAGTCACCCTTATCGGTTCGGTCGTGGATTTTCTGTTGGGCGTGGTGAAGATTCTGGTCGGCTGGCTGGCGCACTCTCAGGCATTGGTAGCCGACGGTGTACACTCGCTTTCAGATCTGGCTACGGACTTTATCGTGTTGTACGCAGCCAAACATTCTCACCGTGAGGCAGACGAAGATCATCCCTATGGCCACGGCCGCATCGAAACACTGACAACGGTAGGTCTGGGTATTGCATTGATTGTTGTTGCGTTCGGTATCGGTTACGACGCCGTACGCCGCATGAACGATACAGAGCTCCTGTTGCAACCGGGCGCCATTGCACTCGCTGTCGCTGTTGTCTCAGTGATCGCCAAGGAAAGTATCTATCAGTATACAAAGCATGCAGCAGTAAAACTGCGTTCCAATATGTTGATGGCTAACGCGTGGCATAGTCGCAGTGACGCAATATCGTCCATTGTGGTTGTCATTGGCGTTGGCGGCGCCATGATGGGTTACCCCTACCTGGACGCTGTTGCGGCGATTGCCGTTGCTGTCATGATCGCGAAGATCGGTATCGACCTGATACGGGCGAGTAGCAAGGAGTTAATCGATACGGCGCTGGAGCCCGAGGTCGTAGAAGCCATCCGTAAGGAAATTGTCGATGTTGACGGTGTCCGCGCTTTGCACATGCTGCGTTCGCGTCGCAGCGGTGGCGATGCGCTGGTGGATTTGCATGTTCAGGTGGATCCGCGCATCAGTGTTTCCGAAGGTCACCAGATAGGAGACACAGTGCGCCGTCGTCTGCTGGAGCGGGTTGATGAAGTGACCGATGTCACGGTACATATCGATCCGGAAGACGACGAGCGGGGGTCGGCATGTGACCAGCTACCGCTACGCGGCGATCTGATAAAAAAACTGCAGCGGCAGTGGGCGGACCTCGAGGGCGTAGACGCCGAGCACGTCACCCTGCATTACCTGTGTGGCAAATTGCAGATCGACCTGGCGCTGTCGCTGGCAGTACTGGATAAGCATCCCGATACCAGGGGTTTGATCCTTAACATCGAAAAGGCCGCAAAAGACCTGCCCGAAGTGGATTCCGTTCTTGTCAGCTTCAGGCCTTAAGCGCACCTTTATAGCACCCCTGTTTCCTTTTATGCGCTATTTTGGTGCAAGTTGGTGCCTGATGGCGGGTTAAAAACTACGCAACGTTACGCCTTGTCAGGGTTTTTTCCCATGGCATAATTCATGCTCTCTCAAGCAGCACCTGGATTTAATTACTCGGCGATCAGCAGAACCTGATACCGGGACTCTTTTCCTATTCATAATTTTCGGAGGAAGGTACATGTCGGTAGCAAAGGTAACCAAGTTAATGAAGGATAACGGGATCAGGTTCGTTGATCTGCGTTTCACTGACACCCGCGGCAAGGAGCAGCACGTGACCTTGCCGTCCGGCGAAATCAATGCCGGCTTTTTCAAGGACGGCAAGATGTTCGATGGTTCCAGTATTGCCGGCTGGAAAGGCATTAATGAATCGGACATGGTGCTGATGCCGGACACCAAAACTGCAGTGGTTGACCCGTTTACCGATGAGCCGACCATCAACCTGCGCTGCGATATCCTCGAACCAACCACGATGAAGGGATATGAGCGTGATCCGCGTTCCATCGCCAATCGTGCGGAAGCCTATCTGAAGTCGACCGGCATCGCAGACACCGCCTACTTCGGTCCCGAGAATGAATTCTTCGTGTTTGATGACGTGCGCTGGGGCGCAGATATGAGTGGTGCTTTCTACAAGGTGGATTCCGAGGAAGCCGAATGGAACTCGGAGCGGGTCTACGAAGACGGCAATATCGGCCACCGTCCGGGTCTGAAAGGCGGTTACTTCCCGGTTCCACCGGTTGATTCGCTACACGACATGCGTTCCGCCATGTGCCTGGCGCTGGACGAAATGGGTTGTCCGACCGAAGTGCACCACCACGAAGTCGCCACCGCCGGCCAGTGTGAAATCGGCACGGTGTTCAATACGCTGGTCCGTAAGGCCGACGAAGTACAGATCCTCAAATACGTGGTTCAGAATGTCGCCCACAGCTACGGTAAAACCGCGACCTTCATGCCCAAGCCGCTGGTCGGTGATAACGGTAACGGCATGCACGTTCACCAGTCGCTTGGCAAAATCGGTAAAAATCTGTTCAGCGGCAAGAAGTACGGCGGCCTGTCTGATCTGGCCTTGTATTACATCGGCGGGATTATCAAGCACGCGCGTGCCCTGAATGCATTTACCAATGCGTCCACCAATTCCTACAAACGCCTGGTACCCGGATTCGAGGCCCCGGTCATGCTGGCCTATTCGGCGCGCAATCGTTCCGCTTCCATACGGATTCCGTATGTCGCCAATCCAAAGGGTCGTCGTATCGAGGTGCGTTTCCCGGATTCCACCGCCAACCCCTACCTGGCATTCTCTGCCATGTTGATGGCCGGCCTGGACGGTATTCAGAACAAGATCCATCCTGGCGATGCCATGGACAAGGATCTGTATGATCTGCCGGCAGAAGAAGAGGCAAAGATTCCCCAGGTCTGCTATGCCTTCGATCAGGCATTGGAAGCGCTGGAGAATGATCACAAGTTCCTGGTCGCCGGTGGAGTGTTCTCCAAAGACATGATTGATGGTTTTATTAATCTGAAAATGGAAGAAGTCACGCAATTGCGCATGACCACCCATCCGCTTGAATTCGATATGTATTACAGCCTCTGATACAAGCCGATAAGCGGTATCAAAAACGCCCCCCAACGGGGGCGTTTTTTGTTGCACGCAAACCGTACAGCCAGTAAGGTGGTCAAAAGGCAAAAAATGGGGGTATCCCTGATGAAACCAGCTAAACGTGTCGTTTTCGTTGCAATATCCTTAGTGTGGGCCAGTGGGCTGTCTGCTGCGGTTTACAAATCCGTGGATGCACAGGGTAACGTGGTGTACACCGATGAACCGGGTGGTGATGCCAAACCGGTGAAATTGCCTCCACTGTCCACGGTTCCGGCGCCCAGGTACAAGTCCTCCACACAGCCCACCACGCAGTCATCAGCCGAACTGGAACAGTCGGCGGCAACCAACTATCAGCAAATCAGCATCGTTTCCCCCACTCAGGATGCGACTTTACGTGACAATACCGGTGCTGTACCTGTCAATGTGGTACTGGAGCCGGAATTGAATAGCGTTGCGGGTCACCGCTACAGGTACTATCTTGATGGCCAGGCACAGGGTAAGCCGACCGAATCAGGTCAGATCAGTTTCGCAAACCTGGATCGTGGTTCTCACACGGTGGAAGCGGCTGTCGTCGATAGCGCCGGCCAGGAGTTGATTCGCAGCAGTTCCGTGCAGTTCTTTTTACACCGCCAGTCAATCAATTTTCCCAGAGGTCCAGCGGTACCTGGACCCAGCCCCAGAACAGCGCCCTAGCCCGTTTGTCCATTAAACCGGCCTGCTAAGGCTCTCAAGCTTCGTTTCCTTTCTGAGTGCACTATAATGGTGCGCGCGGTGTCGAGTGTGGGGCGATTTCCCGAATGTGGCCAGGTCGGGGATCGCTTTATTCTTCCAGCGGTAAGCGGATAGCACTTTATGCCTTTGATTTCATATGGATTTATTTTTCTTCCCCGGTACGAACAGGAATCACAGCATGACTCAGAAACTGGTTTGTTTTTTGCACAATGGAGTACATGCATTTGTCCACTGAGCTAAAACAGGGCCATTCCACCCAGTTACTTGAAATTCTGAACACCGCCGTGCTGATGCTGGACAAGCAACTGCGGCTGGTCTATCTGAATCCAGCCGCAGAGAACCTGTTTGAAATCAGCCAGCGACAGGTCAGGGGTCACTGCTGGTCCGAAGTGAGCCCTGTCAGCGAGGCAATGGTGGATAGATTGCGGCGGGCATTGCAGCAACAGCAGACATTTACTGAGCGTGAACTGGAGCTGCACACAGCGATGGGCCAGAGAATGACCGTGGACTGTACGGTTACACCGATAGATAAAGGCAATCTTTTGCTGGAAATCACGCGAGTCGATCGACACCTTCGTATCGCCCATGAAGGGCACCTGCTGGTCCAGCAGAGAGCGGCTCGCGAACTGCTGCGTGGTATGGCGCATGAAATCAAAAATCCCCTCGGCGGGCTGCGTGGCGCAGCCCAGTTACTGGAAAGCGAATTGCCAAATGCCGAACTCAGGGAATACACCCGGGTTATCACCGGTGAGGCGGACCGATTAACCAATCTGGTAGATCGCATGCTGGGACCCAATCATATTCTGGATACCCGGATAATCAATATTCACCAGGTGCTCGAACACGTACGCAGCCTGGTGGATGCAGAGGGTTACCCGGGACTGGTGTTACAGCAGCAATACGATCCGAGTATTCCGGAGTTATCGGCGGACTATGAATTGCTGATTCAGGCGGTACTCAATCTGGTGCGTAACGCCGCCCAGGCCGGGGCCGATCACGTTATTTTGCGGACAAGAACCCAGCGCCAGTTCACCATTGGTCAAAGGTGTTACAAACTGGTGATACGGATCGATGTTATCGACAACGGCCCGGGTATCCCGCCTGACATGCAGGAAACGATTTTTTACCCCATGGTGACGGGACGTGCCGATGGTACCGGCCTGGGTTTGTCTATTGCACAGTCCATGGTCAACCAGCACCGGGGAATTGTCGAGTTTACCAGTGAACCCGGTCACACCAAGTTCACGATCTTTTTGCCATTGGAGGTTAGGAATGACTGAAGCTGAACGCGTCTGGGTTATCGACGACGATCAATCCATTCGCTGGGTGCTGGAGAAAGCACTGCAAAAAGCGCACCTGGGAGTCAAAAGTTTTTCCTCTGCGAGTGGCATCCTGGAAACACTTGAACGTGGTCAACCCGACGTTCTTATCACCGATGTCCGCATGCCGGGGATGGACGGCTTTGAGTTACTCAATAAAATCCAGCACCGTTATCCAGAGTTACCCGTCATTATCATCACCGCACATTCGGATCTGGATAGTGCTGTGACCGCTTATCAGGGCGGTGCATTCGAATATCTGCCCAAACCTTTTGATGTCGACGATGCGGTCGAGTTGACGCGCCGGGCTGTTGACCACAGTCGCAGTGTCCGGGGTGAGGTGGATACAGGCGAAGGTCTAGCTGTTCAGGAGATTATTGGTGAAGCGCCGGCCATGCAGGAAGTGTTTCGAGCCATTGGACGTTTATCGCGATCCAACATTACGGTTCTGATCAATGGTGAATCGGGTAGCGGTAAGGAACTGGTCGCACATGCCCTGCACCGTCATAGCCCGCGCGCAGATAAACCCTTTGTGGCATTAAACATGGCTGCAATTCCGCGTGACCTGCTCGAATCAGAAATATTCGGCCATGAGCGCGGTGCATTCACCGGCGCACAGACTCAACGTGTAGGTCGGTTTGAACAAGCCGATGGTGGCACACTGTTCCTCGATGAGATCGGCGACATGCCGGCGGAAATGCAGACCCGGCTGTTGCGGGTACTTTCGGATGGAGAGTTCTACCGGGTGGGTGGTCATACACCGGTTACAGTCAATGTACGTATCATTGCAGCAACCCACCAGAACCTCGAACAGCGCGTAAAGGAAGGTCATTTCCGGGAAGACCTGTTTCATCGACTGAACGTCATTCGTGTTCACCTGCCTTCCCTGCGTGAGCGGCGTGAAGACATTGCGCTATTGATGCAGCATTTTCTGCAACAGGCTGCTCAGGAACTGAATGTCGAAGCAAAGGTTTTGTTAGAGGAAGCCGAGTCCTATTTAAAACAGATGGACTGGCCCGGTAATGTGCGCCAACTGGAAAATTTGTGCCGCTGGCTAACCGTTATGGCGCCCGGAAATGAAATCCGGTTGGATGATTTACCAGCTGAATTGCAGCAATCGCAAAATGATGACAACACGCGGGGTGAGGGCTGGGAGGCGGCACTGAAAAGCTGGGCGGATAAACAGCTGTTTAATGGCGAGGAATGTTTATTAAAAGAAGCCCTGCCGGCCTTCGAGCGAATCATGATCGAAGCGGCGCTGGCCCGGACCGGCGGGCGCCGACAGGATGCGGCGCGTTTACTGGGTTGGGGAAGAAATACACTGACCAGAAAAATCAAGGAACTCGAAATGGAAGCCGACAAATGATTGCCATTGTTGTCAGAGTTGCGCCGGTTCTGTCCTGAGCGCAGCACCAATCGCCAGCACACACTTTGCAAACTGCTCCGTATCAATGGGCTTATGAACTTCGACAATCTCGTCAAGTTTGATTTCCCGCACCGGTATTCCTGTCTGTTGTTCAAGCTGATCGGCAAGTTGTGGCAACGCATCGGGCAGCGGACAGAGCGTTATAGAGGTAATCGGTGCCTGCTGGAAGTGCCGGTCGTAATAGTCCATGGAACGCTGGAGTTCCAGCGCCAGCCGATCCACCAGATCGGGTGTGGCGAGTAATTGTTGATAACCAATGTCCATGCTGCGGGCGAGATATAGAGTGGCATCGCGAGTAAGGGTGATCAAACCCTGGTCGGCGCCGAAATACAGCATGGCCTGGCCTTTGGCATCCTGCTCAAGCTGTGCAGCGAGGTTACGCAGCGCCAGTTCCTGTATGTCGATAACCTCCAGGGCAACGCCGGCGCTTTGCAGGGTTTCAATTCGTTCCTTGACAACGGTTGATCGGGAAACCACCACGTAGATATTTTCCTGCACGGCACGTGCACCGCTTGGCGGCGTATCAAAGACATCGAGTACCGCATCATCGATATGAAAATCGATCAAATCGCGAATCCGCCAGCGGATAGCCGCCCTGAGCTCCGTTTGTGGAACCTCGGGAGCTTCAACCATCAGTAGCTGGTAGTCAGCGATATTCAGCAGGGTCGCACAGGCGGTTTTGTCCAGCCCCCGATCCTGGACTACGTGCTTGAGATTTG
>Ga0209578_10001600_pt1 | contig 20574 bp, 17 predicted proteins | sample tdAd472_FD_187127 | JGI IMG/M metagenome (GOLD analysis project Ga0209578, IMG submission 187127) | Marine sediment microbial communities from the Atlantic coast under amendment with organic carbon and nitrate - tdAd47.2 (SPAdes)... | ecosystem: Environmental > Aquatic > Marine > Coastal >...
TGACGGCGACCTTCGAGAAGGGCGGCAAGACCGTCGAGCGCGCCATGGAAGGGGACCGGACCTACACGGCCCCGGATGGCGGCGCGCTGACCCTGCACGGGCGTTCGCTGATGCTGGTGCGCAACGTCGGTCATTTGATGACCATCGGTATGGTGACGGACAAGGACGGCAACCCGGCTTACGAGGGTATCCTCGATGGCATCTTCTCGGCGCTGATCGCGATGCACGATTTGCAGGGCAAGGGAACCCATGCCAACAGCCGCGCCGGCTCGGTTTATATCGTGAAGCCGAAGATGCACGGCCCCGAAGAGGTCGCCTTCTCCGACGAGTTGTTCGGCCGGATCGAGGATGCGCTGGGCCTCGACCGCTACACCATCAAGATGGGGATCATGGATGAGGAACGCCGCACCACGGTGAACCTCAAGGAATGCATCCGGGCGGCGAAGAACCGGGTGTTCTTCATCAACACCGGCTTCCTCGATCGCACCGGTGACGAGATGCACACCTCCATGGAGGCCGGCGCGATGATCCGCAAGGGCGACATGAAGGCCGCCCCGTGGATTCAGTCCTATGAAGACTGGAACGTGGATATCGGGCTCGAATGCGGCCTCCCGGGCCACGCCCAGATCGGCAAGGGCATGTGGGCCATGCCGGACCTGATGGCGCTCATGATGGAGCAGAAGATCGGCCACCCGACCGCCGGTGCGAACACCGCCTGGGTGCCGTCGCCGACGGCGGGTACGCTGCACGCGCTGCATTACCACCAGGTGGATGTCGCCGCGCGTCAGGCGGAGCTCAAATCCCGCGGCCGGGCGAGCCTCGACGACATCCTGACCATCCCGGTCACCGACCGTCCGAACTGGCCGGAAACCGATATTCAGGCCGAGCTTGATAACAACGCCCAGGGCATTCTCGGCTATGTTGTGCGCTGGATCGATCAGGGCGTTGGCTGTTCCAAGGTGCCGGATATCAACGATGTCGGGCTGATGGAAGACCGCGCGACGCTGCGGATTTCAAGCCAGCACATCGCCAACTGGATGCATCATGGTATCGCGTCTGAGGAACAGGTCATGGAGACCATGAAGCGGATGGCCGGCGTGGTCGACGAGCAGAATGCCGGGGATCCGCTCTATCGCCCGATGGCCGCTGATTTCGAGGGCTCGATTGCCTTCCAGGCGGCCTGTGACCTGGTCTTCAAGGGACTGGCCCAGCCGAACGGCTACACCGAGCCCATCTTGCATGCCCGTCGCATCGAGGCGAAAGCCAAGTTCGGCGCCTAGGCACGGCGCCGGTTGATCGGCGGACGAGTTAATGGGGAGGCCCGCGGCGAAATTCGTTGCGGGCCTTTTCTGTTTACGTGGTCTGGGGGCGTTGGGCCGTGCGCACCAGCAGCATGCCCGCACCGGCCAGGGCGCTCACCAGGATCAGCGCGATCGCATAGGGCAGGATTGTGTCGAGGGGCAGGCGGCTCATGACAAACGCGATCACGGCCCCGGTGCCCAGCTGGGCGAAGCCCAGAAATGAGGAGGCCGAGCCGGCGACCCGCGGGTCGATGCCGGTCGCGCCGGCGATCCCGTTGGCGAAGATGTAGCCGTTGAAATAGGAATACAGCATGACCGGCGCGACCACGGCGGCGATCGCGAGTTCGCCGGACAGTCCGAACAAGATCAGGCCCGCGACAAGTTCGCCGATCACACCCGCGATCAGCACCCGGTCGATGCCGAACCGGCGCACAAAAAGGCTGGCCGTGTAGTTGCCGAGCACGAACTGGGTGGTGACCAGGGTCAGGCAGACGCTGAACCAGATCGGGTCCAGCCCGCGGGTCTCGATCAGCAGGGCGGGACCGACCGCCAGGAAACCGAAAAATCCCGAGGTGCCAAAGGTGAAGGCGATCGTGTAGCCGATATACAGGCGCGAGCGAAACAGCTGGGCGTAACGCAGGAATATGGTGCCCCACCGGTCGGGCTGGCCGCCGGTAAGGGGCCGGGTTTCGCGCAGCCAGAAACTCGCGCCGAGCGCGGCGATGGCGGACAGGATTGTCAGGAACCAGAAGATCCCGCGCCAGTCGAGCAGGGCATCGATGCCGCCGCCCAGCACCGGTGCGATCGATGGCGCGGTCGATTGCAGCATGGCGACAAACGCCATGACCCGGGCCGCCTCGACCCCGCGGTGGGTGTCCTGGACCACCGCGCGAGGCACCACCAGGGTGGCACAGCCACCCGCGCCCTGCAGCACGCGCGCGACGATCAGAACCTCGATGCTGTTGGCCATGGCCGCGCCGGCGCTGGCCAGGCCGAACAACAGCAACCCGCCATACAGGACCGGCTTGCGGCCGAAGCGGTCGGACAGCGGCCCGACGATCAGCTGCGATGTTGCGAAGCTCAGAAGAAACGCCGAAACGGTCAGCTGGGCCTGGGCATAGGGCGTGCCGAACGCGGCCGAGATGGCCGGGATCGACTGAACATGGATGCTCAGGGCCAGGGGGCCTATCGCGGCGAAAAAGCCGAGCAGGAAGATTGGCGGAATGCGACCGTCAGGTGAAGGGGCGGACATGCGTGTTGTCAATCTTCGAGCCAGTCGCCGAAATATTTGGCGGCATCACCGTCCAGCTTGTCGGGGTCGGCCTGAAACAGTTCCAGCAACACGCCGTCTGGCGCGGGGCACATGATGTATTTCCAGGCGCCGAATTCCCGAATGTCGCTGCGGAACGCAATACCGTTGGCACGCAACCGGGCCTCGAGCGCCTCAAGATCGTCAGTGCGAATGCCGATGTGATGCACCGCGCCCTTGCCCGTATCGCGCGGCGGCTGCTCATAGAGATGGATGCGCCCGGATCCGAGCCGGATGAACACGTTTCGCGCGCCGCCGAATTCGCCGTCGAAGGCCACCTCGGCGCCGAGCATGTCGCACCACCAGGCGATGGTGTCGTCGATGTTCGAACAGAACAGATGGGTATGGTGGATATGTTCGGTCATGATGATCTTGGCTTGGTTGCAGGCGCGGCAAGCTAGCACGGTCGACCGACCTGTGAGTGTCCAATTGCGCGCATGGCAGCTGCGCATGGACCTTTGTCGCCGACCGCCCATATTGTCGGGAATTCAATACTCGGATCGAGGGGGAACATGTCCGAAATCAGCCCGCAAATGCGATACCAGAAGAAATTCATCGAGGTGAACGGCCGGCGCATGGCCTATGTCGACGAAGGGGCCGGGGATCCGATCGTCTTCATGCATGGCAATGCGACATCGTCCTATATGTGGCGCAACATCATGCCTCATCTTGAGGGGCTGGGCCGCCTCATTGCGATCGACAATATCGGCCAGGGGGATTCTGACAAGCTGCCCGACAGCGGGCCGGACAGCTACATGATCCCGGAGCACCAGATCTATATCGACGGCGCATTCGCCGCACTGGGGATCGAAAACAATGTCACCCTGGTGATGCATGACTGGGGTGGCACGCTGGGCCTGTCATGGGCCGAACGGCATGCGGAAGCGATCAAGGGCCTCGCCCATTGCGAGATCGTCGTCGCCAACCATGCGAGCTATGATTCCTATACAGATGGACATGGCGAACGGGTCAAGCGTGCGCAGGGGCCGGACGGCGAGGCGCTGGTGCTCGAGGATAATTTTTTCGTCGAGAACATTTTCACGGGTGGCGTGATTCGCGAGGTCGACGCCGAGACCATGGCGGAGATCCGACGCCCCTATGAGGCGCCCGGCGAGGCGCGCCGTCCCACCCTGTCCTGGGTGCGGCAAATTCCCATCGGCGGGAAACCCGAATTCGTTGCGGAACTGTCGGAACGCCTGTCCAGCTGGGTGGGCACGATCGATTGCCCTAAGCTGTTTATCGAGGTCGACCCCGGTCAGATCATTGTTGACCGGGACCTCGACATCATCAACAGCTGGACCAACCAGTCGCGGATCAGGGTCAGGGGATTGCACCATCCCCAGGAAGATTCGCCTGACGAGATCGGCCAAGGCCTCGCCAAATGGTACGCTGGGATCTGAATCCGCCAACAAGGACGACGACATGACCGATATCAGCCCGCGCATGCGCTACGAAAAAATCACCGTCGAGGTGAATGGCCAGAAGATGGCCTATGTCGAGCATGGCGCCGGGGATCCGATCGTGTTCCTGCACGGCAATGCCACATCCTCCTATATGTGGCGAAATATCATGCCGTATATGGAGGGTCGGGGACGGTTAATCGCGATCGATAATATCGGCCAGGGGGATTCCGCGCGTCTGCCCAACTCGGGGTCGGACAGCTACACGCTGGCGGAACACCAGACCTATATAGACGGCACCCTTGATGCCCTGGGCGTGCGCGACAATGTAACCTTTGTCATGCATGACTGGGGTGGCCCTCTGGGCATGACCTGGGCCCATCGCCATGCAGACCGGGTCAAGGCGCTCGCCTATAGCGAGGTGCTGGTCTGCAACCATGAGAGTTACGACGACTATCCCGATGCGGTGGGTGCGATGCTCCAGATGTTGCGGACGCCCGAGGGTGAGCGGCTGGTGCTCGAGGAGAATTTCTTCGTCGAGAAGGTCTTCACCGCCGGCGTGATCCGCGAGATCGACGCCGAGACGATGGCCGAGGTGCGGCGCCCCTATAAGGAGCCCGGTGAGAGCCGCCGTGCGACGCTCACCTGGCCGCGCCAGATCCCGATTGAGGGTGATCCCGCCGACGTGTCCGAGTTGATGGAAACCCTGTCGGCCTGGATGCAGACCAACGACGTCCCGAAACTGTTCATCAATGTCGAACCCGGCCAGATCGTTTTCGAGCGCGATCTCGAAATCCTGCGCTCTTGGTCGAACAGCACCGAGGTGGTCGTTCGCGGCCGGCACCATCCCCAGGAAGACTCGCCCGACGATATCGGCAAGGCGCTTGCCGATTGGTACGACGCGCTGTAATCGAATCCGGTACGCAATTCGAAGGAGGCGGGCAGATGGATTACGAGAAGGTCTGGGACGAGGTCGAGTTCTATTCGGACGGCAAGAAGATTGCTGCCTATCTGTATCGCCCGAAGGACTGGAAGCCGGGCGATCCGCCACGCCCGGCGATCTGTGTGCTCCACGGCTATTCCGGAATGAAGGATGTCTACGGCATGGACGTGCCCCAGTGGCTCTGGGAATCGGGCTACTTCGTGCTGTCCCATGACTATCCGGGTTTCGGCGTCAGCGAGGGCGAGCGGGGCCGTCACCGGCCCCTCGAACAGGCCCAGAGTGTGTATGACGGTGTCACCTATCTGCAGACGATCGAGGGGGTCGATCCCGAACGGATCGGCTATTACGGCTCGAGTTATGGTGGTGCACACGCGATCTGGTGTGCGGCATTCGACGAGCGGGTGAAGGTCGTCGTGTCCGCGGTCATGGTCTCGGACGGGGAGCGCTGGATGGAATCGGTGCGGCGCCCGCACGAGTGGCAGGATTTCAAGGCACGGGTCGAAGAGGCCGAACGCAACCGGGTCCTGACCGGCGAGACGACGTCAATCCCCTTGCCGGAGATCATGTTGACCGATCCGCACACGCAGATGGTTCTCGACCAGTTTCATTCCAAAAGCGCGCGCTACAATCCCGAATATGATCTGGAAAGCGCCGCGGCGAACATGCGCTACAAGCCCGAATGGGTGGCGCACAGAATATCGCCGCGTCCCGTGCTCATGATCTACGCCGAGAATGACAATCTGGTGCCGCCCGCCGAACAGCTTTCCTGCTATGCGGCACTGGGTGAGCCCAAGAAGCTGGTGAAGTTGCCCGAAGCGCAGCACTACGAATCCTATCAATTCTGCGACGCGGACAAGCATGCCATCCAGAAGGCCGAGGCGCTGGCGTGGTTCGGCAAGTATCTGTAGGCGCGAATTTTCGACGGAGTATCACGATGAAGAATCTCTGGTCGGACCGCGACGCGCGCGCCTTTGTTCGCCGTTATGCCCGGCAGGGCGTGAATGCCGATGTCGCCCGGCGGGTCTATTCGACGCGTTTGCTGGGGGGTGATCCGCGGCTCGTGTTGCATGGCGGCGGCAACACGTCGGTCAAAACCACCGCGACGGATATCACCGGTGAGAGCCTCGACGTGTTGTGCGTGAAGGGCAGTGGCTGGGACATGGGCGATATCGAGCCGCCGGGCCTGCCGGCGGTGCGACTCGACCCGCTGCGTGAGTTGAACGCGTTGGACAGCCTCAGCGACGAGGAGATGGTCAATATCCAGCGGCGCAACCTGCTGGATTCGAAGGCGCCCAACCCCTCGGTCGAGACGCTGCTGCATGCGTTCCTGCCGCACAAATTCGTCGATCACACCCATTCGACGGCGGTCCTGGCCCTGACCGATCAGCCGGACGGGGCGAAAATTTGCCGTGATCTGTATGGGGATCGCGCCGCGCTGGTCCCTTAAATCATGCCGGGTTTCGCGCTCGCCAAGGCGTGCGCGCGGGTGCATGCGCAGCACCCCGACGTCGAAGGCCTGATCCTGCTCAAGCACGGGATATTCACCTTCGGTGACAGCGCCGAGGAGGCCTATGGGCGGATGATCGACCTGGTGAGCCTGGCCGAGCGCCGCCTGCGGGCAGGGCGGCGCAATCCCGTCTTTGCCGCGCCGAAGACCCGCCCGCATCCACCGAAGGCGGCCGACATCGCCCCGCGTCTTCGTGGCTTGTTGGCGCAGAGAGACGGCGACAAACCGACGCGGTTTGTGCTGACGTTCCGAACCAGCCCGGTGATCCGCCGGTTTGTCTCCGATCCTGCGGCAAGGCGGTACAGTCAGCAGGGTACGGTGACACCCGATCACGCGATACGGATCAAGCCCCGGCCTGTCATCCTTCCGGCGCCGTCGCGTGACGATCTCGACGGGTTTTTCGCGGGTGCAGCGGGGGCCATCGCACGCTACGAGACTGCGTATCGCGGCTACTTCGAACGCCAGAACGACCCGGCGGATCCACGAACGCCGCTGGACCCCGCGCCGCGCGTTCTCCTGGTGCCGGGGCTCGGTTTCTTTGCCGCCGGCGTGAGTGGGAAGGCCGCCGACGTGGCGGCGGATGTGTATGAGAATAATATCGCAGTAATCACCGACGCCGAGGCGATCGGGCGGTTTCGGTCGATCCCCGAAGCGGACACATTCGACATCGAGCACTGGTCGTTGGAACAGGCCAAGCTCGGTTCGGCGAAAGAAAAGCCGCTCGCCCGGCAAATTGTCGCGATCACCGGCGCGGGCGGTGCGATCGGTCAGGCCACCGCACGGGCCTTTGCCGCGGCAGGTGCCGAGGTGGCGCTGCTGGATCTCGACACACGCGCGATCGCACCACTTGCCGAAGAATTGGGCGGCCTTGCCACTGCCTGTGATGTGACGCTGAACCGTGATGTGGATCGTGCGTTTGCGGCAATCTGCGAGCGTTTCGGCGGCGTTGATATCATGGTCTCGAACGCCGGGGCCGCCTGGCAGGGCAGAATCGGTGACGTCGATGAGAAGACTCTGCGCAAGAGTTTCGAGCTGAATTTCTTTGCCCATCAACGCGTCGCCCAGGCGGCGGTCGAGGTGATGCGCGCCCAGGCGACCGGCGGTGTGTTGCTGTTCAATACCTCGAAGCAGGCCGTCAATCCGGGCCGGGATTTCGGGCCCTATGGATTGCCGAAGGCCGCGACGCTGTTTCTGTCGCGCCAGTATGCGTTGGATCACGGGCACGACGGTATTCGGTCGAATGCGGTCAACGCCGACCGAATCCGCAGCGGGCTTTTGACGGACGATATGGTTCGGACTCGCTCGACCGCGCGCGGCTTGACGGAAGAGGCGTATATGGCGGGGAACCTGCTCGGCCGCGAAGTGCAGGCCGAAGATGTTGCAAAGGCGTTTGTCGATCTGGCGTTGGCGGACAAGACCACGGCCGCCGTGCTGACGGTGGATGGGGGCAATATCGAGGCGGCCCTGCGCTAGGCGTGCACTAGTTGCTGTGGTTCTCAACGCCCTTGCGCAATGCGCTCAACTGCGTGTCGCTTGCATCTGCACCGAACATGGTCTGCAGGATGGCGACCCGGCGTTCGAGCGTATAGATGCGACCGTCATGGATCGTCAGTTCGGACGCGCCGCGCTGCTGAACCGCCTCTGCGAGAATGCGTGATTTCCCGGCTGGTGCGAGCAGATCGCAGACGACACTTTGGGCGGGGAACAGCGCGGCGTCGCCGACTGCGGCGTTGTTACCATACTCGGCCTGGCTCGCATTGATGACCGCGCTATGTGGCGGCATCAGGGCCAGCAGCCGGTCATGCTCCATGTGGCTTTCGACATGGCGGATTTCCAGCTCGACATTGTCCACGCGGCCTTCGATATGCTGCCGCACATCCGCCAGGCCCTTTGCGTCCGTGCTGGCAATAGTCACCTTTTTAGGCCGTGCCTTGCAGGCCCCGGTGGAGATTGCCGCCGCGACGGCGCGCGCATCCGGGCCGGCGCCGAGGATCAGAAGTTCCTGTGTGTCGTCCGGGAGGATGCGGTTTGCTGTGCGAACCGCGGCCGCAAGACGCGGCGCGGTGGCGCGCAATCGACCCGGTTCCCGCACGACGACGCCGACTTCGCCAAGCAGCAGGCATGCATCATCGATCGCGTCGTAGGCATCGCTGGCTTCGTCGAGGAATTGCGGCGACTGGCCCGCAATAAACGCGCCGCGCGCATTGTATTCATCCTGCAGGAATTCGAGGATTGCACTGCGGTCAGCCGCGCTGACGTCGGGTGCGGTCTGCAGGTCCTCGATGGCGCAGGGTTCGATCTTCAGGCTCGTCATGCCCAGTTCGATCAACGATCGAAATTGTGGGTCGATCGGACGTTCACCCACCACATAAACCGTGGGACCCTTGGGGGATTCTGGAATCGCGACCATGAACGCACTCGGCCTTTCTGGCGGCAGATCAAACACGAGAACCTACAATGATACTAACACGCCCGGTTTTCCGGTGCCGCGCAAGATGATAACCTTCATGATGCACTGTCAGAAAACAGACGCGGTGTAATAATCAAATAATATCAATAAGTTGTATCGGGGGGTCAAATTGCGCACGGGTGGTCAGGTTTTGGTCGACACTTTGCTTCTGCATGGGGTCGACACCGTTTTCTGCGTGCCGGGGGAGAGTTATCTCGCCGCTCTGGACGCGCTGTATGATGTTCGAGATTCGGTTCGGGTCATCACCTGCCGCCACGAGAACGGCGCTGCATATGCCGCCGAGGCATATGGCAAGCTGACTGGGAAACCCGGCATCGCCTTCGTCACACGTGGTCCCGGAGCCTGCAATGCCAGCATCGGCGTCCACACCGCACTGCAGGATTCCTCGCCGATGATTTTGTTTGTCGGCCAGGTGCCGCGCGCATTTCGTCACCGTGAGGCATTTCAGGAGATCGATTTCGAGGCGATGTTCGCGCCGGTCGCCAAATGGGCGGTCGAGGTGGATGACGCCGAACGGATGCCGGAGATCACGGCGCGTGCCTTCTCCGTCGCAGCCGGCGGTCGGCCGGGCCCTGTGGTCGTGTCGTTGCCCGAGGATATGCTGACCGATGAGGTCGATGTGGCGGATGCGAAGGTCATGTCCCATGCGTCGCCCGAACCAAGCGACGAGGATATCGCGCGCATGCGCGAGCTGTTGACGGTGGCCGAACGCCCGCTGGTGATCTTCGGCGGCGGCGGCTGGTCGGCGGAGATCTGCGCAGATTTCGAGGCGTTTTGTGAATCGAATGGTCTGCCCGCTGTGTCGTCGTTCCGGACGATGGACATTTTCAACAACGATCACCCGAATTTCGTCGGGGAGCTTGGCTACAATACCAACCCGAAGCTCACGCAGCGCGTGCTGGATGCCGACCTCTTGCTGGTCGTCGGTGCCCGGCTCGGGGAGACGACATCTCAGGCCTACACCATCGTCAAGGCGCCGCGACCGGATCAGACCATGATCCATGTCTATCCAGACCACACCGAGCTCGGGCGGGTGTATCAGGCCGATCTACCGATCGCATCGGGAATTGGCGCGTTCGTTTCAAAGGTGCGCCGGCATATTCAGCTCGACCCCGGCCGATGGACCGGCTGGCTCAAGGATGGGCGAGACGACTTCGACGCCTGGACGGTACCGACCGATGTGCCCGGGCCGTTAAACCCGGCGGAACTGTTCGTCCAGCTTCGCGATATTCTGCCCGACGAGGCGATCATCACCACCGACGCCGGCAACTTCGCCGGCTGGACCAGCCGCTTCTTCAAGTTCCGAACCTACAGGACGCAGCTGGGACCGGCGAACGGGTCCATGGGTTATGGCATGCCCGCGGCGATCGCTGCCAAGACTGCGCGCCCGGACGTCCCGGTGATCTGCTATGCCGGCGACGGCGGCATCCTGATGACCGGCAACGAGCTCGCCACCGCGGTTCAACATGATCTGCCGATCGTGTTAATCATCGCGAACAACAGCATGTACGGCACGATCCGCATGCATGAGGAACGCGAGTATCCGGGCCGTGAGATCGCGACCCATCTCCGCAATCCCGATTTTGTCGCCTGGGCGGAAGCCTTCGGTGCGCAAGGCGAGCAGGTGACCAAGACCGAGGAGTTCCGGCCGGCGATGGAGCGGGCGCTCGCGGCGGGCCGTCCGGCGGTGATTGAGCTGGTCGTCGACCAGGAACTGATAGCGAGCAACTTCACCCTTTCGCAGCTGCGCGAACGCGTGCGCAACGCGGCCGGGTAATCGCGTTAATGTCACAGGATCGGGTGAAAGCACTCTTTTTGGACCGTGACGGCGTGATCAACGTCGACAGCGGTTATATCTGGCGGTTCGAGGATTTCATCTTCCGCGATGGCGTCTTCGAGGCCTGTCTCGCGGCGCAAAATATGGGCTATCTGCTGGTGATCGTGACCAATCAGGCCGGAATCGGCCGGGGGCTCTATACCGAGCAGCAGTTTCATGCGCTGACCGGTTGGATGGAGGAACAGTTCCGCGAGAAGGGAATCGAGATTGCGCGAACCTATTTCTCGCCGACCCATCCGGAAGAGGGGATCGGCGTTTACAAACGGGAATCTCCGGACCGGAAGCCGGGCCCGGGCATGCTGTTCAAGGCGCGCGACGCGTTCAACATCGACATGGCCGCGTCCGCTATCGTCGGTGACCGCGAGACCGATATCGAGGCGGGCATCAACGGCGGTGTCGGGACGCGGCTACTGGTTGAAGGAACCGAGGCTACGGCCGGCACCCGCGCCGACGCGGTCGTGGAATCGCTTGCCGATGCCGTGGCGTGGCTTGCCAGAAACGCGCGGGCAGGCTGAGCTGGTCGTCTAGGTCAGGAACAGCGCAACCATCATTCGGGCCGAGGTCGCGAAGAGAAACAGGGCGAACAACAGTTTGAGCGTGCGTGCGCTCAAGTGGTGGGCGAGCCGCACGCCGAGTGGGGCGGTCAGCGACGTAAAGGGTGCGATCAGGACCAGGCCGAGCAGGTTCACATGGCCGACGCTGGCCTCGGGCAATGCCGGGATGCCCCAGCCCGTTGCCACGAAGCCGATAGTGGCCGGGAGCGCGATGACGAGGCCGATGGCCGCCGCCGTGCCGACCGCGCGATGTACAGGAAATCCGAAGGCGTTGAAGTAGGGAACACACAGGGTGCCGCCGCCGATTCCCATCATCGCGGACAGGCCGCCGATGAGGAAACCGGAAGAACTTCCCGCGATCCCCCCGGGCAGGGAATCCCGAATGCGAAAATCCGCCGACGTCGTCGCCATGTAGATTGCCACCGCAAGCGCGACAAACGCGAAGACCATGCTCAGCACCGGTCCGTCGACCGCGCCGGCGATCAGCGTTCCGGCGACGGAACCGCCCAATATCCAAATGCCCCATCGTTTCAGGAGATCGGTATCGACCGCGCCGCGCCGGTGGTGGGAGCGGGCCGAAATCACGGATGTGATGACGATACTGGCCAGCGATGTGCCGACGGCCACATGCATGCGTACGGATTCGTCGATCTCGATCAAGCCGAGCATGGTGAAGAGCACCGGGACCACGATAATCCCGCCGCCCACGCCGAGTAACCCGGCGAGGATGCCTGCGATGCAACCGGTGACGATCAGGACGCCGGCGAGCGGCGCCAGTTCCAGAAGCAAGTCCATGCAACAGTTAATCCCCGGGCGCCCGCGTCGCGCAAGGGAGGCTGAAGCCGGCTATCTGGCGCCCGACAGCCGCCAGTCCATCATCTCGAGCCGGTCCTGGCCGAAAAACAACTCACCATCGACGACGAACGACGGGACGCTCCAGGCGCCGTCGGCGAGGGATTCGTCCGTGTTGGCCTGGAGTTCGGCGGTCACCGCGTCAGATTCGGCCGCCGCGACGAGGGCCGCGCCGTCGAGGCCGACGCCGTCGGCAATAGCGGCGACATCGCCGGGATCGTCGACGTTCAATTCATCGACCCAGCAACCCCGCATCAGCGCGCGGGTGATCTCATACATATCGGCACCGGCCTGCCCGGCCGCGATGATCACGCCCGACGACAGGAGGAAGGGCACCGGGAAATGCTTGGGCGCGGTGTTGATCGGCACGTCGCGCCAGGCCGCCCAGCGCGGGAGTTCGACGAGCCGGTAGGCCTGCAGCACTTCGGGGCGATCCCCAAGCGGGCGGCCGGCGCCGGTTTTCTGCCATTGCTGTCCGACATGGGTGGGCTTGAAGGCGATCTCGCGCCCATGTTTCTCTCCCAGCTCTTTCAGCGCGTCCACGGCCAGATAGGACCAAGGCGAAATGCAGGCGAAATAGAATTTGATTGGGTCACTCATCGGGCGGCCTCCACATGTTCGGCGATGTATGTCGGCAGTGCGAAGGCGCCGACATGCAGGTCGCTATTATAATAGCGCGTCTGGATATCGGCCTGTTTGTAGCGCGCGACAAGCATATCGGTGGGCAATTTGCGCAGGTCAGGGTTGTCCGTACCCCATCCGAAGGCCATGAAGCCGCCGGCATAAGTTGGTACCGGTGCGATATAGGCGCTGGAATCGGCGAAATGTTCGCCCAGTCGCCGCACGGTGGTGGTCAACTCGTCGCCCTGGATCATCGTCACGCCGCTTTGGGTGACAATGATGCCGCCGTCGGTGAGGCGGGACTTGCAGTGCCTATAGAATTCACTGGTGAACAGGACCTCGCCCGGTCCGATCGGGTCGGTGGAATCGACGATGATCACGTCGAAGCGCTGTTCGGTCTCGGCGATGAACCGCGCGCCGTCGGCGATCACCAGATTCGTGCGCGGGTCGTCAAACGCGCCGTTCGATATGGACGGCAGATGGGTGGTGCACAGCTCGACCACGGAGGCATCGATCTCGACCATGGTGACCTGGTCCACGGGATGCCGGAGCGCCTCGCGCAAAATGCCGCCATCGCCCCCGCCGATGATGCACATGTTGCGTGCGTTGCCGTGCGCGAGGATCGGCACATGGGTCAGCATCTCGTGATAGATGAACTCGTCGCGCTCGCAGACCTGCATGATCCCGTCCAGCGCCATGACACGGCCCCACTGGGATGTCTCGTAGATCACCAGATCCTGGTGCTCGGTCGTCTCGCGGAAGACAACGGACTCGACCTTTAGTCCCAGCTGCAGCCCGACCCCGAGGGGTTCATCGAACCAGGCCCATTTGTCGGTCAAGCCACCACGCCCCGGCGGGTCTCGTTCACGGTGACGGAGCCGGCATTGAATGCGGCTTTCAGGATCGGAAGCGAATTGTGCGGATTGCAGGTACCGCACATGAAAACGTCGAGCGCCGCATAGTCGCGTTCGGGCCAGGTATGAATCGAGATATGGCTCTCGGCGAGGATCGCGACACCCGACACGCCGCCGGAATCCGAGAATTGATGCAGCTTCACGTCCAACACGGTGGCCGCCGCGGCCTCGGCCGCCTTGCGCAGGGTCTGCTCGATATAGCTGATGTCGGTCAGATGCTCGGCATCCCACAGGTCGATCAGCAAATGGCGGCCCGCAAAGGTGACGCCATCCTCATGGATGAAATAGTCGGTGAAATCGACCGGTTCTACGGCCGCAGACGCGTTGTTTGCCATTCCATGGGAACTCCTGCAGGCATTGTCGGGTCGGAGCTTTTTAGTGATTTTTCCGGGCGGCGCAACAACCAAATGCACGGCCTGATTGATCACCGTTCGGGCAGTCTAACAGGTCGTATCGGGGACGAGGGAAATTGGGGTGGGGCGGCGGTCCGACACTGTCGGGCCGCCGCCCCGGAGGGGAGGCTTGCTTCCTGGGTAAGGGAGCAATGAGGTCAATCTATCCGACGACGGGACGACGCGATGTGACGCCTGTCACAGGGGCGGAAATAATTTCTAGAAACGGTCCTCGGCCAGCGCCATCACCGAATCTCCGCCCCGGGTGATGGTCTCCAGATGCATGTTGGCACGCGGCAGGATGTGATCGGCGTAGAACCGTGCGGTAATCCGCTTTGAGTCCAGGAACTCCGGGCTGGCGTCGCTTTTTGAGCCACCCGCTGCCGCAATGGCGGACCTTGTCATCAGCCAGCCGCCGACGACCGTGCCTGCCAGGTGCAGGAAGGCGTGGGCGCCGGCGAACTTCCGGTTCACGTCGTTGTTGGCCGGATCGAGCATCCATTCGGTCGCGTGGCGTAGCACCCGGTTGGCGTTCTTCTGTTCGGCGATGAGGGCGGTGATCTCCGGATCGTCGGATTCGGGCAAATCATCGATCTCCGCGAGGAGTTCTTCCATCGCCGCGCCCCCGTCGCGCATCAGCTTGCGGCCCAGCAGGTCGATCGCCTGGATACCGTTCGTGCCCTCATAGATCGGGGCGATGCGCGAATCGCGCAGATACTGTGCCGCACCGGTCTCCTCGATGAAGCCCATGCCGCCATGGACCTGCACGCCGGTGGAGGCGATTTCGACCCCCAGATCGGTGCACCAGGCTTTGACCACGGGGGTCAGCAGGTCGGTGCGGCGCTGGTTGTAGCCGCGTGCCTCGGGGTCGTCGTGATGGCGGGCACGATCGAGCGCGGCGTTGGTGTAGTAGGCGAGCGCCCGCATGGCCTCGGTCTGGGCGCGCATGGACATGAGCATGCGGCGCACGTCCGGATGCTGGATGATGGTCACGGAGTCTCCACCGCCCTCGACCGGGGCGGATTGGACCCGCTCGCGGGCATAGGCTACGGCATGCTGGTACGCGCGTTCGGCGACCGACACGCCCTGCAGGCCGACATTCAGGCGCGCGTTGTTCATCATTGTGAACATGCAGCGCAGCCCATCATGTTCCTCGCCAATCAGATATCCGACCGCGCCCTCGCCATTTTCGCCATAGGCCATGACACAGGTCGGGCTCGCATGGATGCCGAGCTTATGCTCCAGGCTGATCGCATAGGCATCGTTGCGCTCGCCCAACGAGCCGTCGTCATTGACGAGGAACTTGGGCACGAGGAAAAGGCTGATGCCCTTCACCCCCGGGGGCGCATCAGGCAGCCGGGCCAGCACCAGATGGATGATGTTGTCGGTGAAATCCTGCTCGCCATAGGTGATGAAGATCTTCGTGCCCTTGATCCGGTAATGGTCGCCTTCGCGCTCCGCGCGCGATTTGAGCAGGCCGAGGTCGGTCCCCGCCTGGGGCTCGGTCAGGTTCATCGTTCCGGCCCATTCGCCGGAGACCAGTTTCTCGAGGAACTTCTCCTTCAACTCAGGCGCGCCATGGGCGACGAGAGATTCGATCGCGCCGATGGTCAGCAGCGGGCACAGGGACCAGGCCAGGTTGGAGGATTGCCACATCTCCTGGAGCGCCGTGGTGATTGTCCAGGGCAGGCCCATGCCGCCATGCTCGGGCTCGAACGGTGTGCCGTTCCAACCGCCCTCGACGAAGGCCTGATAGGCCTCCTTGAAGCCGTCGGGGGTTGTGACGGCGTTGTCGGACAGGGTCGAGGTCTGCTGGTCGCCCGGTTGATTCAGCGGGGCGAGGACTTCGCCCGTGAAGCGTGCGGATTCATTGAGAATCTGCTCCACCAGATCGCCGGTTGTCTCCGTGAAGGCCGGAAATGCACGCAGACCATCCATGTCGCAGAGATTTTCCAGAATGAACTGCATGTCCTGAACGGGTGCGTTGTAGTCGGACATAACTTCTCCTGTTGGATTTTCGGCCCCTAGAGAACCTTGCCGGGATTCATCAGACCCTTGGGATCGAGCGCGGTCTTAATCATACGCATCATCTCCAGTTCCACTGCCGATTTGTGCTCGACCATATCGTGGACCTTGATCTTGCCGATGCCATGTTCGGCCGAGAAGCTGCCGCGCATCGAAAGCGCGATCTCGACCACCCGGCCGGTGATTTCATCCCAGCGGTCGAGGAACTCCTGGGGGTCAGCATCGACGGGCTGGGTCAGATTGTAATGCACGTTGCCGTCACCCACATGTCCGAACGCGACATGCCGGACACCCGGGCAGAGTTCGCTGACGGCCGCGTTGGCCGCGCGGATAAACTGAGGTACGCGAGAAATCGGCACGGACACGTCGTTCTTGATGCTCGCGCCTTCCGGTTTCTGGGACAACACCATCGCCTCGCGCAGGAACCACATCTGGTCGCGCTGGGCCTCGGACTGGGCGATCGTGGCGTCGACCACCAGTCCGTCTTCGTAGGCGGCGGCGAGGAAATTCTCCATCGCGCTGCCGAGATCGGAGCTTTCGTCGCTGCTCTCGAATTCGATCAGTGCGTACCAGTCATGGGTGCCTTCGAGGAAATCGACGACGCCCTCAGTGTGGCGGATCGAGATGTCGATGGCGATCCGCGGGATCAGTTCGAATCCGGAGACCGCATCGCCGCTTGCCTTGCGCGCCCGGCCGAGCACATCGAGGACATCCTCGAGGTCGCGCAGCGCAATGAACGCGGTGTTCCGCACGCGCGGCTGGGGAAACAGTTTGAGAACCGCGCCGGTGATGATTCCCAGCGTGCCCTCGGCGCCGATGAACAGATGCTTCAAGTCATAGCCCGTGTTGTTCTTGCGCAGGCCCGTCAGGCCGTCCCAGATTTGCCCGTCGGGCAACACCACTTCGAGGCCGAGCGCGAGCTCGCGGCTGTTGCCGTACCGGATGACCGCGGTACCGCCGGCGTTCGTCGAGAGATTGCCGCCAATCTGGCAGGAGCCTTCCGCGCCGAGGCTCAGGGGGAAGAAACGGTCATGAGACTCCGCGACGTCCTGGAGCGTCGCCAGGACGCAGCCGGCATCTACGGTCATGGTGAAGTTGACCGGGTCGACCTCGCGGATCTTGTTCATGCGCGCGAGACTCAGAATCACTTCGCCCGACGCAACCGCACCGCCACACAGGCCGGTGTTGCCACCCTGGGGCACGATGGGGACATTGGCTTCGCTGCACGCGGCCACCACCTGCGAGACTTCGGATGGTGAGGCGGGGCGCACCACGCAGGGTGTCTCGCCGCGAAACAGGCCCCGCTGTTCGGCGATATAGGGTTCCATATCCGAAATATCGGTCACCAGACCGGCCATGCCGACAATTTCAGTCAGGCGATCGAGCAGCCCGTCGGGCAGGCCGTTCCCAGGTGCGGTCGTGAGCTTGTTCATAGCGATTGATTTAGACCCCCCATCCGGTGCGGGCAATATGCGTCTGTCCTGTGTTTCAGCCCGTGTGTGCGGCGGCGGCGCGGCGCAAACGGTCGTTAATGGCCCGCCCGATGCCCGTTTCCGGGACAGGCGCCACCGCGATCCCGGCGAATTCCGGCCGGTCGAGTTCGCGTAATGTGGTGAACAATCTGGCGGCGGCTTCGATGAGATCTCCCGATGGGCTGAGGTTTCGGATCGCTGAGGTATTCCCCGTGGGCGTTTCACCGAAGGCGATGAAGGCCTCATCCGGTCGGGGGTCGGTCGCGTTTATGCGTATGGGGATGGCGGGTGCGTAATGTCGGGCGATCTGCCCCGGCGAGCGCGGTGCGGCACCGGGTTCGGGAATGCTCGCGTCGGCGATGGTGCCGATCTGCTCTTCGAGCTGTTCGCGGGTCACCGCGCCGTGGCGCAGGATTGCCGGGCGTTCGCCGCAAAGGTCGATCACCGTCGATTCCAGCCCGACCGTACATTGGCCGCCATCCAGGATCAGGTCGGGCGCATCGCCGAGTGATTCCACCACATGCGCGGCGAGGGTGGGGCTGACTTCGCCCGCGCGGTTAGCGCTGGGCGCGGCGATGGGGCCGCCGAAACGGGCGAGCAGGTCTCGGGCGACGGGGTGTGCAGGCGCGCGCAACGCAACGGTATCGAGGCCCGCGCTCACCAGCAGCGACAGACCGGAGTCCGGCAGCCTGGGCAATACGAAACTGAGCGGCCCCGGCCAGAAGCGCTCCGCGAGTGCGACGGCGAATTTACTGATCTCGCCGAGTGTGCCCGCGGCCGCCAGATCCGTGACATGCACGATCAACGGGTTGAAGCTGGGTCTGTCCTTGGCCGCGAAAACGCGCGCGACCGCGTCATTGTTGCGCGCGTCCGCGCCCAGCCCGTAGACGGTCTCAGTCGGGAACGCCACGAGACCGCCGCTGCGAAGGAACGCCGCCGCGCGGACGAGCGCGTCATCACTTGCGGGTTCGACGGGAGTAGCTGCCACGGTCGCGCAGCCCTAGCGGCGGCCGAACGCGACAAAACCTGGATTCAGGAAATCGGGCTTGCCGTAGGGCAGGGGGGTGCCGTTGAAAGTCTCCAGCGACCCGCCGGCGGCGAGGACGATCGCGTGGCCTGCGCCCGTGTCCCATTCGCAAGTCGGGCCGAAGCGGGGATAGATATCGGCCTCACCGGCGGCCAGCCGTCCGAACTTCAGGGCGCTGCCCTGGGGTATCCGGGAACGGACGTTCATTTCGGCCAGATATCCCTCGAGGCGGTCATTGCGCGCGTGTGAGCGGCTGACCAGCACGTCGATTCCTTCGTCTGGCACGGTGCGACAGGCGATGGCGCGTTCTTCGCCGCGTACCCCGTCATGTCCCTCAATCAGGGTCGCGCCTTCGCCGGTGGCGCCCGCATACATCAGGTCGAGGGCGGGGGCGTAGAGAATGCCGACCCGCGGCACGCCGGCGTCGACCAGGCCGATGTTGACCGTGAACTCGTCGTTGCGCTTGAGGAATTCCCGGGTGCCGTCGAGGGGGTCGACCAGCCAGAACCGATCACCGATACCCGTCGGGCTCTCGCCGTTGGCGAATTCTTCCTCGGAGATCACCGGAATGTCGGGTGTGAGTGCCCTCAGGCTGGGCACGATCACACTTTCCGATGCCGTGTCTGCCAGGGTGAGGGGCGAGCCATCATCCTTGCGGGTGCTGTCGAAATCGGTGCGATAGATTTCGAGGATCGCGTCTCCGGCCGTGTAGGCGAAGTTGCGGACCGCCGGGATCAGGGCCGCCGGATCAAAAGTCATGGCATGTGTGTCCGATGATCGGTGTTGTTCCGCCGCCGCTATTCGGCGGCCAGCGGCCGGTTGGCGAGGGCCCAGATGACATCCGGTGTCGCCGGCATGTCGACATCCAGAATCTCACCATCGTGTGACAACGCATCGACGATGGCACTGATCGCGGCCGGCGGTGCGCCAATGGCCCCGGCCTCGCCGGTCCCCTTGATGCCCAGCGGGTTGGTCGTGCATTTCTCGTTGCGCATGGAGAAGTCGAATCCCGGGACATCGTCGGCGCGCGGCATCCGGTAGTCCATGAACGAGCCGGAGACGAGTTGCCCGGATTCTTCGTCATAGATCGTGTGCTCGTGGAGCGCCTGTCCGACACCCTGGACGACGCCGCCATGCACCTGGCCTTCGATCAGCAGCGGGTTGATCGTGTCCCCGAAATCGTCGACGACGGTGTAGCGCTGAATTTCGGGGATGCCCGTGTCGGGATCGATCTCGATCTCGCAGATGTGACAGCCATTGGGGAATGTCGCCGCATCCGGCGCGTGGGAGACGGATGTGTCGAGCCCCGGCTCCATGCCTTCGGGCAGGTTAGCCGGGTCGCTTGCCGCCTTGGCCACCTCGAAGAGGGATAGAGCCCGGTCGGTGCCGGCCACCCTGAACGTGCCGTCGGAATATTCGACGTCCGCATCGGCGGTCTCCATCATGTGTGCGGCAATCTGGCGGCCCTTCTCGACGATCTCTTCCGATGCCCTGGAGACGGCCACGCCGCCCACGGTCACGGAGCGTGACCCGCCCGTCAGGCCCGGCGGCACGACATCGCTGTCACCCTGCACCATGACCATCTGGTCCGTGTCGATGCCCAAGCGGGCGGACATGATCTGCTTGTAGGACGTGTCGTGGCCCTGACCGTTGGACATGGTACCGATGTAGAAGGTGATGATCTCATTGTCGGAATCGATGCGTACATCGGCGACTTCCGGGTTGCCGCCACCGCATTTCTCGACATAGGTCGCCATGCCGATACCGCGCAGCTTGCCCTGTTTGGCGCTTGTCGCCTTGCGCTTGGCGAAACCCGCCCAGTCCGCCTTTTTCATGCCCTCTTCCATGATCGCGGTGAAATTGCCGCTGTCATAGGTCTCGCCAAAGGCCGTCTCGTAGGGAATCTGGTCAGGCTGGATGAAGTTGCGGCGGCGAATTTCGTCGGGCGAC